>Ga0209771_1001698_pt1 | contig 13967 bp, 14 predicted proteins | sample SaaInl59LU_5_DNA_FD_184639 | JGI IMG/M metagenome (GOLD analysis project Ga0209771, IMG submission 184639) | Marine microbial communities from expanding oxygen minimum zones in the Saanich Inlet - ESP_59LU_5_DNA (SPAdes) (version 2) | ecosystem: Environmental > Aquatic > Marine > Intertidal zone...
AGGCGGGAAACGCATCAGTGGTTGGCTACTCATTCGTAAGAAAGAGCTGATCGATCGGGGTGTCTACATCTGGTTATTTCATTCTGTATGGCAAACACCTGATGGCGAGTGTTTCGATACCACACAAAATGCACTCTATGAAAATAGCGAAGCGGTGACATTTTGGTTAGACACAGCCCGTGAAGCAGACTTAAGCCTTGGAACCTCTTATAACTCGGTTATTGTGCTGGCTGATGAAATGGCTGTCAAAGCATGGCGCCCGAATATACAACGCGACTTAGAAGCGGCTAAACCCTATTGGACAGATGATACCGTGACGATGTTTGTCGACTTTGAGATGCATTCTGGCGTTTATCGCATACTCAACAAAGAGTACCCTAAGAATTTGCATGCATTAACAACTGAGTACGATTGCACAATCAGTTTAGAGAGCGGCAAGATTGCGCCTAATAAGCCAGGGGCAAACCTTCCATTTAAAGTCTATTTTGACTATGCGATTAGCTAAGCATTTATTAAATAAGTAGTCGCTATGAACGCTGAACCCACAGAACATACGCTCGTTAGAATCTGCTTAGCGAGATCTGGCATCAGTCGAAATCTGAATAACATAATAGATGCACTTAATAAGAAGATATTCGAGGCAAATAAGGCACAGCTAGAGACAAGGCTACCAGAAAACTATGACGCTGATAGTGCTACCCGCCTTCGCTTTGAGCAGGTCATCTACGAAAATAAGGTTCTTCTTAGTTCTAACTCGATCGCTAGCGACCTGCAGCCGCTTTTTACTGGGCAGGAACTCACTTGGTTGCGCAACTTAGCAACACAAGAGCAGATCGTAGTTAGGACAGCCCTGCAAACAGATGGCACTCATGAAGTAGCGCTCGTTTTAAATTTGCCTACACATACTAGCCCCCCAAGCGCCAATCAAATCCCGATGATGACAGGTCTGAGCGTTACGAGTGGTACTAATGATTACAGCATAAATAAAGTACGCTTACTTAACCCTGCTATAAACGAGCAGCAGCTAACTGAGGCTCTGCTTTTATTGCAAGCAGATAAAAACAAGGCTTAAAACAGGATTTTGACCTGGGTACTAAAACAGCTTTTGATCTAAGTTAATGATGAAAAAAGTAACCGGTTCATGTCTACATTTTAAGATGCTCACTCCCTCTCAGATACTGGATTAAAAATGATCGGCAAACCCTACGCTAAAAAAATTCCAAAGCGCGTTAGAAACAGCATGCAGACAGCCATAGGTGGCCAGTGTTTTTTGGTGAAGAAACTGGAGACAAGCGAGTCTGGTGAGCATGCCTGCCGCGCGTTTACATCCTGTCACTCGCAAGTACAAAACTTAGTCGATACACAGGGCGGTAAACGCATACAGGGCTGGCAACTATTTACGCATAAGACATACATAGATCTGGGCATTTACCTCTGGGTTTTCCATAGTATCTGGCAGACCCCAGAGGGTGAGCATTTAGACCTGACAGTCGATATCGATGCGCTAGGTGGCAACTCAATTGTCTTCTGGCCAGATCCCAAACGGAAGGTAGATTTATCAAAGGGATACAATTTTAATTCGTTACTGGTTTGCGAAACAGAGAAAGGCACGGAGCCTATGACGGTGGCAAGCAGTACAAGAATCCAAAAATCTAAGCTGTATTGGGCTACAGCCGATAGCCGCAACGTTCTTCCCTACACAGAAAGCGATGGAATTTATCGCTATCTAACAGAAGAGTACGCACATAACCGTCAGTTGTTCAAAGAGCGGTACAGCGACTACGTTGAGTTTGATGATGATAATAGCTTTACTGAAGTGAAGCCCCTACCCGCCAGAGCGCTTTTAGAGTTTTCTATCACGCGATCGTGAATGAAATTAACATGAACAATATGATCATCACTAATTATGAGGCCACTCAAGATCCTGTGATTTTTAATGGGTAGTGTTGTGAATATTACCGGACTTGGTATTCATCTTGTGAGACATAATACGTCATAAATGCGAAACCTAAATAAGGAATTTAACCCAATTCTGCAATGGCTTTATTGTGCAGGCCAGTTATTTTAAGTGTTAAACAATCAGATCGCTCGGAGGTGCAAAACATCCCCTCAAAAATGTACATAAGTACCTTAACTGTGTAGATTTAGAGAGTAATAAGGAGAATGTATGTCCAGCTCTACTAAGTCGCTTGAACTTAACTATGTTATGCGAGTCGGTCTAATACCACGACTTGGCACCGAATTACCTGCTGATCCGGTTGAATGGGCAATGGGACAACTTAACGCCGTAAACACCCCACTGAAATCGCCTGCAACAGTAAGTACTTTACCCGTACCGGATTATCGTGAATGGCCCACTGATTTTGATCCCGGTCTCAAAGAACGATTAATCAATTTATGGCGATGGGATGAGGCCAGAGAGAAGATTCGAAAAGAGTACAGTCATGACCGTAGGGCTCAGCAGCAGAAACTTGACGAAGCGCAGTTTAAATACGATTTGCGCTGGCAAGATGCCGCAAAATTTAATCATTACGGAGCCTACAGTGACAATAGCGTCAAGCAGCGATTAGCACATTTTTGGTTTAACCATTTCACGGTGGGTTCTTACGACGCTTTTTATACCGCCGGTGATATGTACGAAAACCGAATTTTAAAGAATTTAGACGGCACCTTTGCAGATTTACTCTACGAGGCAACCACCCATTATTCGATGCTTCGCTATCTCGACAATATTGTCAATATATCTCCCAACTCCGAACAGGGCCGAAATCGAAGGCAAAAGGGTAAACAGGTCGGGCTAAATGACAACCTTGCTAGAGAGGTTATGGAATTGCATAGCTGCTCACCCGCACAAGGTTATACAGAAGACGATATTCACAATGCTGCTCGTGTTCTCGCCGGCTGGGGTGATTACAACTACAACCCGAGATGGGCACCGCAAGATTGGAAGAGTGCAGAATACCCCTATATCAGTAAACGCTCGGACACAGGTACCAAGGTCATTCTCGGAAAAACATACGGCCGAGGAAGCAGTGCCTTAAAAGAATTTACTAATGACTTGGCTAATTTAGATAACACACGCAAACATATCTGTTACAAGCTTGCTCTACATTTCATTTCTGATGAGCCCAGTAATTATGTTACCGATGCATTGGAGAGTTCGTGGAGGAGTTCAAACGGTTCATTAGCCCAGGTCCATCAGCGCTTAATAGAATTAGCCTGGACACACGGAGAGCGAAAAGTTCTTTGGCCAAGTCACTGGTTGTTTAACATAGTGCGCGCATCCAATGCGCACTACTTTGAAGGGTATGAAGATATCCTATCTTGGCAATCAGGTCGGGATGTCGTTAAACCCCTCACGGAGCTGGGCAACAGTTTCTGGCAAGAACGACAACCCAATGGATTTCCTCTTCAGTCAAGAGAGTGGATAAGTCTCGAGCATTTAGATAGGCGCGTAAGATTTGCTCAATCGGTTTGGAACCAAGGGCTGGTTCAAGCCTCTAGCGATCAGATAATGGATCATCTAAAAATACCATTAAAAGCGAGACTGCAGAAGCGCCCAGGAGCTATAGGGTCTGACGAGTTTGTGCGCTTAACAGTTAACCAGTGGATGATGGAGGTGCAAGCATGAAACGTCGCCGTTTTCTTCAACTAGGTAGCGCAGCCCTAGCACTTGCACATGTGCCTGTCTGGGCCCGTTCCAACAACCCTAACCGCCGACTCGTAGTGTTTTTCCTAGAAGGAGGACTGGATGGTCTAAGCGCACTTGTACCTAAAGGGGAGACAGCCCTTGAAAGTTTCAGAGAATCTTTACTGCCTGGAGACTTGCTCGACCTTAACGCCCACTGGGCGTTGGATCCATCACTACGATCCATTCACAAAATGATACTGGCACAGGATATTTTGGGGGTACATGCAACCAGTTTTCCATACACCAAGAGATCTCACTTTGAGGGGCAAAACTTTATACAAGGGGCTGGCAAAGCTCCTTTTAGTGAAGATACCGGCTGGATTGGCCGAGCGCTCGACCTAGTGAATTTCGGTGGTCGTGCGATGAGTTTAGACACCCCTCTGCTTCTAAGGGGTTCAACTAGCATTGATAATTTTTTTCCAGCAAATGTGCCTGGCTCCTATGGTGTAAATACTGAACTTTTAAAAAGTCTTGAAGCGGGCTTATCCTCAGAATGGCAGACAGCTAATGCAAAACTCATAGACCGCCTAAACGTTCAAGTATTTCAGAGTAAAGACAGAAGTCCACGAGCTTTATCTGAAGAGGCAGGACGCGCCTTAAAACAAAAAGATGGCCCTCTAGCCGCCATGATTAGATTGAGTGGCTACGATACACATGCAACCCAGGGTACAAGACTTAGCGGAAATTTAGCTGAGCTAGACAACTGCGTAGACGCTCTGAAGCGCTCGCTCGGAGAGACCTGGGACAATACAACCTTCATTACGCTTACAGAATTTGGTCGTACAGTACGCGTTAATGGTAGCAGCGGCAGTGACCACGGTTATGGTACCTGTATGTTCATTGGCGGCGGTGCGGTTAAAGGTGGCGCCGTTTTGGCCGATTGGCCAGGACTTGCTAAAAGCGACCAGTTCGAAAAACGAGATCTAATGGCAACCTTAGATGCTAGAAGTCTATGTGCAGCGGCTCTTGAACATACCCTGGGTATAGAACACGACGAATTAGCCGAAAGAGTATTTTTCGAGCCAAATTTGAAACGTGTTACGGATCAGATATACCTATGAAAATCCTGACCCTTACATTTTTTCTTTTAGTTCTCGCCGGGTGTCAATCAACACCAAACAAAGGCTCTAGCGTTAATAATCAGACCAATAAAGTTGACCTAGTTAAAATTGCTTATATCAGTGGCTTTCATCGCTATGCTGTCGATAACGAACGAATAACAACAAAAATGAGTGTTGAAGCTACAAAAAATGCGAAACTCGAAAGCGACAAACTGATTAATCAAAATAGAAATCTTAAATTACAAAAAGAGGTGCAAACTGCACTGCGTATGTACGCTGAGGTTGATGGATGGTTCGTATGGAAGATTGATACAAAACAGTTTAAATCCAACCCTAACATCAAGTCGCAGAATCTTAATTTAGCGACTGCTGAAGGCTTAATGCAACAGCTGTTAGGTTCAATAGGTGGTCGTGCGATCAATGCTAAAGCAAAAGTGATTCGTTTCGGCGCACTAACAGACCGGTCAATAATGATCACAATCGCTCCAATGGATGCATCAGATGAATCATCCAGCAGCATCACTACTTTTAATGAGGCCGTTAATGCTTGCGGCTCACCCCTACCATACGCATTCGGTGACATACACTTAATAAGCCAAACGACTAACCCTGCTGTAGCTGCAAAACAGGTATGTATTGTTGAAAAGAGTCAATCAGACGCTTTTACACGCTCGTTTTACGACAACGCCCTTTCAATTAAAGAGCAGATTGAAGGCGCCCAAATAGCGGTAAACTAGAATTCAGAATTCCCAATCTAAGGATATAACCGCTAATAAAAATAGCGCTAATATAAGTCTTAGCGTGTTAAGTCTAAATGGGGCTATTAGTTTACAAAACACCACAAAAAAGACTAATGTGGTGAAGGGAATAACTCACTGTACATAATGGTTCAAATTTAAACACAATTTAAAAATATGCAGTCAAAGCTTAAAAAACTATTACCTAACAATATATTAGGTGCAACACTGTTGCTTGTATTGATTCCTATGTTGATGGGTCTGTATCGCAACTTTATGGTAGACCTGCGGCCACTTTTTGGTACGGCCATCATTCTGCTATTTTGCGTAATACTGGCGCTCTATATCTATGACTATAAAGTAGGCACCAGCGACCAATTTAAACACCGAGCACTCGGTATCTTGTTTACTATTCTGGCATTTGGTGTGACCTTTAGACATGAGATGGTGGAGATAGGGCTTGTAATGGGTGCTCCAGTATTGGCTATTCTTGTTATTGATCAAGGTATTGAGCGGGCGCGGATACAAGTACCTATCTTGATATCTACACTTTTTGGCTTCGCGTTTGTCATGGGCTTTTTTGAAAACTATGCGTTATATGAGGTTCTCTTAGATCTTTCAGTAGCCAGTTTATCAGCGGGGGTTATGGTCTACTTCCTTTATTACCTTAGACAGCTATCCCAAGAGACTCTAAAGCAGGTAGAAAAACAGAGTTCCGAACTGTATGTGCTCAACAAACAGCTTGTAGAGATATCGAGAACAGACTCCCTAACAGGCCTGTTAAACCGTCGTGCGGCTTCTCAATTGATGGAGAAGAATATTACCAAGAGCGAAACATTAGAGGGTATTTGTCTTGCCTTTATTGATGTCGACCACTTTAAACAGGTTAACGACAACTACGGTCATGCTGTTGGTGATCGGGTTTTGATTGAATTCGCTGATATTTGCCGAGACGTTACCCGAACTGATGACCTGATTGCACGCTGGGGTGGTGAAGAGTTTGTTATATACCTGCCCGATACGTCTGTTGACGATGCAATTTCACTTTGCGAGCGTATCAGAGATAAAGTAGAGCACCACCAGTTTAATGCTGAGGGCACGCCAATCAATGTCACTGTTAGTATTGGATTAACTCAATTCAAGAAAAACGAAACAACAATCGATCCAATGATCAAACGTGCCGACGAGGCGATGTACAAAGCCAAACAGAGTGGCCGCAACAGATTAGAGCTGGCTTTGGGTTCAGTTATTTAAAGAGTTCCTCTTGTTCACTTGTTGATCTGCACATCTAACCTATAGTTATGTGTAGTCGATAACGCAAAGAGGGATCAATATGCGAAGTTTATTCACCATTATTTTCACACTTAGCTTACTGCCGCTCAATCAAGCTCAGGCTGATATGCGTTTTGACATGATTAAGCTAGTCAGCGGTGAAGCATCCCTTTTTCGTTCTGGTGACTCACAACCTGCAATACTCGGCAACCTTCTATTTAGCAGCGATACACTTACAACAGAGGGTGACGGAGCTGTTGGAATTCTGTTTGATGATGACTCGCGCATGGCAATAGGCCCAAATAGCGAACTTGAACTCGATACCTATCAATTTGATAGGATCAACACCCTGGGTAGCGCTGACTTCAAATTAAATGTGGGCACTCTGGCTGTTATTGAGCGCAAGCTCACAAAGGCTGACCCATCTGCGGTTAAAATACACACCCCTACGGCAATACTTGAGGGTCGTGGCACAGCTATGCTGTTGAAGTGCTCGGCCGGGCTGAATAGGGGGATATTCCAATGCCGTACCTAAAATTAGTAATTGCCCTATCGGCTAGTGCGTTAACCACGGGTTGCTCGGTCTATTCGACTGCTGTGAATTCACTGGGCCCTGAGGATCCAGTCTCGGACCTGCGTGAGCCAAAGGGAGAGTATACGTTCTCGGACAAGCCACCTCTGTTCTGCCCAGCGCCTGACCCATTGAAGCCGCCAGCCCCGATCATTCGGACGGTCTACTTCAATAATGACACCACCGATCTAACCGATGAGTCGAAGGCGAAAATTGACGCGATATACAACGATATCCTGACCTACCCAGCGGCTGAAATCTTAGTTGTGGGACATACCGATACTCAGGCATCGGAGTCTTACAATATCGCACTGTCTAAAGGCCGTGCTGAGCTCATCCGTCAAAATCTTATTGAAATTGGGATAGATCCTCAGATCATTACGACAGAAGGGCGTGGCGAAACCGATCTACTCGTGCCCACTGGTGATAACGTCAGCGAAGTTCGCAACCGACGCGTTGTTATTGACGTCCAATAGTAGCAAGCCAATTCACTATTTGACTTAAAGTTCATGCGCTTAACGGGTATAACTAGCGCATGAACTCTAAGCTGTTACTCTTTTGGATTTTCTTGCGCCTCGGGCTCACGTCGTTTGGCGGTCCTGTTGCTCACCTTGGCTATTTTCGCGAGGAGTTCGTTAACCGTCGGCGCTGGTTTACTGAAGAGGAGTACGCCGACAAGGTTGCTCTATGCCAGCTTATACCCGGTCCCGCCTCAAGTCAGACTGGCTTACTGATAGGCTACCAACGTGAAGGATACCTGGGGGCGCTGCTCGCATGGTTTGGATTTACGTTGCCATCCGCCTTAGCTTTGGGTTATCTCGGTATTACGCTGGCAAATCCAGAGGTGAGTCTCTCACCTCTACTACTCACGCTATTAAAAGCGATCGCTATCGCCGTAATTTTGCAGGCGGTCATAGGCATGGCGCGTACATTCTGTATAACCCGAGCGCATCAGTTGTTGATGCTGGCAAGCGCATCGGCTTTAACGCTGGCTGCTGCCTCTTGGTTAACACCACTGTTGATAATCGGTGCCGGTCTAATCAGCCTCATGAGCAACAAAAGTGCGCTGGCGCCTAGCAAATTGGATTGGCGAATCGATCGTAGCTCGATGCTATGGCTGTTTCTCTTTTTCGCGGGGCTTCTGGTGCTGCCACTAGTGACCACCGGTTCAAACTCAATAACGCAAATGTTTAACAGCTTTTTCAGAGCTGGCGCACTAGTAATGGGTGGTGGGCATGTTGTGCTGCCGTTACTAGCCGATGCGACCGTTACTACAGGCTTGATTAGTTCTGAGGCTTTCATCTCCGGATACGGTGCCGCTCAGGCAGTACCCGGGCCACTCTTTACATTTGCAGCCTTTCTAGGTGGGGCATTGGACGGCACTGCCAGCAGTGCAGCGATAGCAACCATCGCTATATTTTTACCCGCTGTTGCGTTGCTCTTTGGCGTATTTCCGATCTGGGAGCGGCTCAAAACTGATGCTCGCGTTCGTCTGGTTATTAGTGGTGCGAATGCGGCCGTCGTCGGTGTTCTGCTCGCCGCTTTATTAACAATCACGATTCAGACACTGACATCTCTCTACGTCGGATTAGCCGTGTTGGTCGCGTTTGGACTTTTGCAGTGGTTCAAAATACCGGCATGGATATTGGTTGCCGTAACCGTTGTCATTTCGCTGGTAGAGGCTTGGATCGTTTAGGGACACATCAAAAATGGTGCAGATGGGGAGACTCGAACTCCCACGCCCGTGAGGGCACTAGCACCTGAAGCTAGCGTGTCTACCAATTCCACCACATCTGCAAGATGCTGCGCATACTAGCAATGGCCATAACCATTAAACCTATGCGCAAATGTATTACTTTCGAAAAGCACAGCATCTCGGGTAGCCTGAGATGGTGCAGATGGGGAGACTCGAACTCCCACGCCCGTGAGGGCACTAGCACCTGAAGCTAGCGTGTCTACCAATTCCACCACATCTGCTTAGAAAGTTCGCGAATTATATAGAGCGCCCATAACCTTGTGAAGTCCCGCTGTTCGATTTTAATGGGCGCTTATCCGGTATTTACTCAGCCCCTGATCTACACCTATTTCAGTCTAGTCTTTAGCGAGGCAACGTATTATCTCACCTGAGAGGCTAGCCATGTATTCAACGTAACTACTCTGACTGAGGCTAAAGTCACTCGCAACAGGATCTAGCACTCCCTGCCTGACGCCTGTATTACGAACTAAAGTTTCGAGTAAACCAGCATTAAACTGAGGCTCGACGAACACACAGCTAACACGGCCTGATTCAACCAGCTCGCGTAACCTCTGCATCTGTTTGGCACCGGGTTTGCGTGAAGGATCTAACATTAGAGCATCTAACTGATTAAGCTGATAATGCTCGACTAGTGCATCGTACGCACGGTGAAATACCAAAAATCCCTTATCGCGAACTGGCTCGAATTGACGGCTGAGCTGCTGATCCAGTTGCGTCAACTGTGTTCGAAAACTATCTAAATTTGATGCAATTCTAGCGCTATCATCAGGTCGCATTGCAGATAAACTCGCAGCGAAGCGGGAGGCGTAATTAAGCGCCGCGATCGGATCTAACCAAGGATGCGCATCGTCTGAATGATCATGTCCATGAGCAGATTCCGCTTTTGGCTCTTCATCATGGTGAGAGTGCCCTTCTTCAGCAGCACGAGTATCCATACGAGTATCCATATGCGACGCTTGATGACCCTCGCCATGACCCTCGCCATTATTATGACCCTTGCCTAGATCCTGATGATGGTCATGCTCATCGGCATGATCGCTATCTGATTGACTGTCGATAATCCACGGCAGATCTTGCGAAACAGATGATGCGATGCGATCGAGATAGGGTTCAGTGGTGGGTCCGACCCAAAGCAATAGGTCAGCATCTGCAATACGCTTACGGTCTGATGGACGCAGCGCAAAATCATGCGGTGATGCGCCTGCGGGTACGAGCACATCAACCTCTGTTACGCCGGCGCCAATTTCATGCGCAATCAGACCTAGAGGCTGAATACTTGCCAGTACTTTAACTGTCTCAGACTGAGCCGCAAGAGCGAAAGTCGATAAAGACCAAACTGATAATAAAAAAAACGAGCGTGACAGAAGCGCTTGTGCTGTTAAGGGTATAAAAGATCTAGTCACTGTAGAGACTCCGGTAAATATGTATTGTTATAATATAACAAATTACTTCGAGTCTGTGCGAGATGTTAGCTGCAAGTATCGCTTTTAATGAAAATCATAATCATGGTCGCTGTGTTTACGATGCAATGTTAGCCGCGCGTCAGTTATGTCAGTCAAAGGGTAAACGCCTAACCCCTATACGCGAACTTGTCCTTGAACTCGTCTGGCAGAGTCATCAACCGCTTGGCGCATATGAATTGCTGCCTGCGCTTGCGAGCGCCGGTTTTAATTCCGCCCCTCCGACTGTTTACCGCGCGTTAGACTTTCTGCAAGAGCTTGGCCTTATTCACCGTATAAACTCATTAAATGCGTTTGTTGGTTGCACCAATCCACAGCATACACACCCTTCGGGTTTTATGATTTGTCGTAACTGCAAAACAACGGCTGAACTCGACACCAGTTACTTTAGCAACCGTTTAGATGATACCGCTAAGATGCTAGGCTTTCAGATTGAACAAGAGACACTCGAACTCGTTGGCTTATGCCAAAACTGCAAAGGAGTTGCAGATGACCAATCCTGATCTTATTAGGCTGTCGGATGTCAGTCTTAACTTTGGCAGCCAATCTGTACTACAGAATATTAATTTACACCTTCATAGCGACTGCATAACCACGCTTATAGGTCCAAACGGTGCCGGTAAATCATCATTGGTGAAAGTGCTGCTTCGACTGACTAAGCCCTCTAATGGGAACGTGTGGCATCAAAAGGGTCTGCGAATTGGATATATGCCGCAGAAGCTACACATTGATTCGACCATGCCCTTGAGCGTCGAACGCTTTCTAAACCTACCAATAAAACATACGGATAGGGTCATTGATGAATCGCTTGATGCTGTTGGTGCACGCCATCTGCGACGCGCATCCTTTCACGAGTTATCTGGCGGTGAGGCGCAACGTGTTCTGTTAGCACGTGCACTTTTAAGAGACCCGCAACTTCTTGTGCTCGATGAGCCCGTTCAGGGTGTCGATGTTAACGGACAGACAGAGCTGTATCGTCTGATTTCAGAGATCCGTAAACAGCGTAAATGCAGCATTTTGATGGTGTCACATGATCTTCACCTCGTCATGGCATCAACCGATCATGTTATATGCCTCAATCAGCATATCTGTTGTTCTGGCCATCCTGAACTCGTGACTAGTCACCCTGAATATCTAGGGCTATTTGGACCTGCTCAGGCGGCTAGTCTGGCTCTCTATAACCACCAGCATAACCATCAACACGATCTGCACGGCGATGTGGTCGAGGGTCAGGAGTGCTGTGGAGATCATCATGGCTGATTTTCTTATTTATGCCTTAGTTGCAGGCGTATGCGTAGCTGTGGTGGCAGGCCCCTTGGGTGCATTTGTAGTGTGGCGACGTATGGCCTATTTTGGCGATACGCTAGCACACTCTGCACTGCTTGGCGTTGCACTGGGGATTATCTTCGATCTGAACCTTAATATCGCCGTAGTGCTCTGCTGTGTATTAATATCAATCGCGCTTCTAGCAATGCAACGCAGAAAATGGATCGCAACCGATACTCTGCTCGGCATCATGGCACACAGCTCTTTATCCTTAGGTCTTGTCTCTGTTGCACTGCTTGATAACGTAAGAATTGATCTGCAGGCCTATCTATTTGGAGATCTGCTCGCTATCTCACCCAATGACCTTGTATGGATACTCGTTGGCAGTGCCGCGGTACTGATTATCCTTACACGCCTATGGCATCCTTTGTTAGCGATCACGATTAACGAGGATTTAGCTCAGGTTGAGGGCATCAATGTTGGCCGGTATAAGCTCGCGCTGATGCTGCTTATTGCAATGGTTATAGCGGGTGCGATGAAACTCGTTGGTGTCTTACTCATCACCTCACTGCTGATCATGCCAGCGGCTGCAGCGCGAAGACTCTCCCAAACGCCCGAGCAGATGGCCGTATTCGCCAGTTTAATCGGCGCAACGGCGGTTATCGGTGGGGTTGCCTTATCATGGAATCTGGATACACCTGTCGGGCCCTCTGTCGTTGTTGCCGCGTTAATACTCTTCATACTGATCTTCGTATCACCCAGTCTCATTAGACAAGGCCGTTAAGAGTGCAGTGGCGCGTCTATATGAGCGATCGAGAGATGCATGGTCGCGTCTGGGCGCTCGCCTGGCCGATGATACTGTCAAATATAACCGTGCCATTAGTCGGGCTTGTAGACAGCGCGGTTGTTGGCCACCTAGATGACCCTCGTCACCTAGGCGCTGTCGCTATCGGCGCTACACTCTTTACCAGTATCTATTGGGCCTTTGGGTTTCTTCGAATGGGTACCACAGGACTGGTAGCTCAGGCGGTCGGTCGTAACCAAGGTAGTGCCAACCGAACGCTATTCGCTCAAGGGTTAGTCCTTGCGTTACTGCTGGGTATGTCCATGCTCATTTTTCAGTGGCCGCTTATAAGCCTTGGTTTAGAGCTTATGGGCCCGGAACAGACCGTCTCTGATAGCGCTGGCGATTATGCCTATACCCGAATATACGGTGCACCCGCAGCACTCATTAACTATGTCATCATTGGATGGTTTGTCGGTAATCAGAATACCCGCGTACCCCTTTATCTTCTGACACTCATTAACCTAGTTAACCTCATCTTAGACCTAGTGTTTGTATGGGGCTTTGGCTGGGGCGCGCAGGGAGTTGCAGCGGCGACGGTCATTGCAGAATATACAGGGCTAATCGCGGGATTTTACTTTGTATCAGTACAATTAAAGCTTGTGGAAGGGGCTTTAGATTGGCCGGCACTAAAACGGTTTGAGGCCTATAAACGGTTGATTCGCGTCAATCGTTATCTCTTTATTCGCACGGCTTTATTGCTTTTTATGTTCGCATTTTTTACCTCACAGGGCGCCCGCATAAGTACTGAGGTACTCTCCGCCAATGCACTTTTATTGAACTTCCTCATGCTTATATCACATGCGCTTGATGGCTTCGCACACGCCAGTGAAGCGAGTTGTGGGCGTTATGCGGGGGCAAATGACGAACGATGCTTTTATGGCTCGGTTTTCAGCGCTGCACTCTGGTCTGCCGTCGTTGCCTTAGTACTTATGCTGGTTTTCATGCTTTTAGGTGAGCAGATACTGAGGTTAATGACCAATTTAGAACCGGTGCTTGTCATAGCTATCGCCTATCTTCCCTGGGTCTGGTTGCTTCCAGTGATAGCGGTTGGTAGTTATCTATTAGATGGAATACTGATCGGCACAACGCAGACCCGTGCAATGCAGCAGATCATGCTTATCACGGTCCTCGCTGTGTTCCTGCCGATCTGGTGGCTTACACAAGATCTAGGGAACACGGGACTATGGCTCGCATTTACGCTTGCATTTGTGGCACGCGGCGCAGTAGGTCTATTCTACTATTTGAAGTTCACTCGCGAGCAGCGCTGGTTTAACTCGGATTACTGATTAACGTTCAGGCGCGAGTT
>Ga0209771_1001704_pt1 | contig 13940 bp, 30 predicted proteins | sample SaaInl59LU_5_DNA_FD_184639 | JGI IMG/M metagenome (GOLD analysis project Ga0209771, IMG submission 184639) | Marine microbial communities from expanding oxygen minimum zones in the Saanich Inlet - ESP_59LU_5_DNA (SPAdes) (version 2) | ecosystem: Environmental > Aquatic > Marine > Intertidal zone...
GTGTTGGTAGCGGAACCCACAGAGATTTGCCCCGTCCCCGCAGTAATGCCCCCATGCTACTCATAATGGACGGTTTCCTCTCGACTGGTTACAGCGTCGGTGTGCTGCTGCTAGTGGGCTATCGGGTGACCCCGCAATCAAATGGTCAGCTTCAATCTTGTCGCCTTCGAGGAACGCCTGTCTACAAATGTGGCAATGAGTGGCGGTGTCACGAATCAGCTTGGCCTGCTTGCGGTAAGCGTAGTTGTATAGCTCAGCCTTCCTCGCCCGTCGGGTGGGATCAGTAGCTCGTGCACCCTGACTACGGTTTCTTCTAGCTCTGTAATCTCTCTCGTGGACATCGCATCGACTACCGCCTGAGGTCAAGGTCCCGCACTCAGCACACGGTTGAGGGAATCTACTCATTGGAAGCAAACCCTTTACCGATAAACGAGACAGACGCAACATCCATCATGCGTTTAGTGTCGCTACCGCACAGGTGGCACTCTGGGGTGACATCACGCTTCTCGATACCTCGCAGTTCATACATCTCATGCCCGCAAGCTTTCAATTCGCATTTGTATCTATACAGAGGCAAGGGACACCCACCTGACCTTGTCTATTGGGACTTCAATGAACTTCTCGTCCTCGGTGTATTTTGTTTTCTTCTTTACTATCTTGCAATCTTGCAGGTCCTCGCCCGTGACGACAGCAGCGTGAGTCCACTCGTGATTCAGGGTAATGAACCTGACCTCAGCATGTGCATTTAGGAATTTGAGTTTGCGTGCCGAGTAGTGCAGTGAGTCAAAAGGGAAGTCTCTTCCTGACCAGTTGTGCTTGACCTCTACCTCAATCTCAAAGTCCTTACCAAACCAATCAGCTAGTAAGTCGATGCCGTAAGGGTCAGGGTTTACTCGAGCCTGCAATCCAAGAGTGCTGAGGTAGTCAATGACAATGTGCTTTGCTTGGTCGTCACTGTCGTAAAGAGCTTGGTCAAATGGTTTCATCGCTCACCTGACAACACAACGAGATCACGCCTCGGGTCGTAGCCTTCGCCGACAACCATCGAAACAATCCCTGTTGGAGTGTTGCGTCCCATGCCCGTTCTATCTGCAAACCACATGCTACCGCCGTCCATTGAGGGTATCTGCACCCAAAGTCGATGATTGAAGTTCCTAACGGCGTAATGATGGTAGTGAGCCGTGACCAAGACCTCAGCTGCTCCCACGCCCTCATAAGGCGATGCCAAGCTCTGACCCTGCCACCACTTCAAGGGGTCACGAATCTGATGCCCGTGAGCGAATCCGACCATCATGCCCGAAAGATTGACGGCCAATGTCGTGTTGTCCCTCTCAGGGAAGCGTCCCGTGACATGTTGCAGGTCGGGGTTCTCCTGACAGATGTCTAGGACTTGTTGGACAATCTCTACCTGAAAGCTGTCCATCGGGTCGGTGATGAGTTGCCTGTGAGACTCGTCGTGGTTACCTGGCACGACTGGAATGATGAGTTCGTTTGTCAGGGGAGCGAAAGCCTTGACCCACTCTAAGAGAACTCTGCGTCCTACTCGTATCTGTGAGGTGAGGTCAAGGTCTAGTCGTCCTGCTATCTTTCCGCCTTGAGATACGACACCCTCTATGCAGTCTCCCATCTGTGGGATTGCAATAGGACCTACCCCCCTCTTTTTTATTTCTTGCTGTCTAGCGAGTGCTTCCTCAAGTGCTCGCCTTACTCGTCCGACAGTGCCCTCGGTCCCGTCACCTGCGTCCTTGCCCCATTGTGTGTCACCTATTGCATAGATAGCAGTGAGGTCGCCTGTTGCTGGTTTGGCTGCACGAGGTGGTCGCCACTTCTTTATTTCCTTTTCCAGCTCACTAGCATCAAGCATCGTGCCTGCGTATGATCTGGGCTTGAGAGAGACTCGATAGCTGTTGAGCCACTCACCACTTCTGCCACCTTCCCACTTGGAGCGACGAACCGAAACAACAATCCAGTCCTTCGGGTCAAGCTCGAACTCTGCAAGCAAGTCCTCGGCGTTAGTCACTTCCTCATTACGAGGTGTCGAGACAAAGTATCCACCATCAGCGTCAAGCTCAAGCTGGGGTCGCCAAGCTTCCTTTGGTGGTTTGTTTACCTTGTCACTACCTCGTGACGACAGAGAGTTCAGGTCCTCAAGCATCTAATAAGCCTAACTTCTAAAGCAAGCACACACTCGTAAGCGGTGTTTACTGATTGTCGTGTCAGCCAAACTTACGCCCTTTGTCCTCAGTGCGTTTGAGAGCGTCTTGTGCTTCCAGCGTTCGGTGTCAGCCAGTGCGTCCTCAAGAATCTTCCTGTCAGAATCATCGAGAGACGAAAGGGTTTCTTTGACCTTGCAGTAGACGCTCTTGCTCTCGGGTGGGGTTAGTCCTTCTAGCATTAGAAAAGCTGCTCCTTGTCTTTCTCGTCATTGTCTTTCTTTTGTTGTTGAGCAAACTTGAGTCTGCCCTCAATGATCGGGATGTAGTCCTCGGTCAGTTCGATACCGACAAACCGAAAGCCCTCAAGGATTGCTGCCTTGCCAGTTGAGCCTGAGCCTGTAAACGGGTCTAGGACTGTTCCGTTAGGAGGAGTTACAAGCTTGACTAGGTAACGCATTAGGGCAGTTGGTTTGACTGTGGGATGAGTATTCTTTCTTGGCGTTTCAGTCATACCTGCGTAACCGCCATTCTTTGCACCTGCACTGCCGACTTTTCTACCCGTTACTTCACTCGGGTGAGTGTCTGGCAAATACTCTAGCCCTTCATTCCTGTCACGCTTTGAGGCTTTAGCTACATAGAAAAAACGAGATGCACCGCCTGAGTCCGAGTGACCCATTGGCTGACCAACATCTGAGCGTTCGACTGTTTGACCCATTATTCCGCCCGAGCGACCAGTTGAGTTAGCTGGCCGAATTGTTGCCTTGCTTCTACTTATCCCACTCTGCTCATCCAGAATCTCTGCGCTGTATTCGTCAAGGATTACATTTGCAGGCCAGCGACCTGTTGTAAAGTCTTGCTCTCCAGTTCTTGAACTACCATGCAATCCATTACCATAAACACCAGTTGCCGACTCACCTTTTTGTTGAAACTTTGGCACTCCGTCTTTTGCCGCTATCCTGCTGCCATCTATGTTCAACGCACCTGTGCCATGAGTTAGGACATTTTCTGCGACTGTTCCGATCAGGGGTTTGCGAGCGACAACGATAGGTTCGAAGGCAGGCTTGAGTGCTGTTCCCCATCCTTCCCATTGTTGAGCTTCAGGTGTTGAGGGTGCTGTGATGTCTACTTCGCCTAACTCCCTAGCTTGTTGAGTCCACTCATCTTGTGCAAAAGTATTGCCTCCTGGTATGCGAGTAGTTTTTGTGCCGACAACTTCTCTTTCTGCCCCTGCTGCCTTGTCTATCGCCTTCGAGACATCTAGCGACTTAGGGAAACCTGACCCATACATCCAAGCGATTGAGTCCCTGACCTCGAACCCTGCATCCTCGATTGCGACTGCGACTCTGTGCCAAGTGCGTGTTCCGCCGAAAGACAAAAGATGACCGCCTGGCTTTAGGACTCTTAGGCACTCTTTCCACAACTCAACCGAGTAAGCAATGCCAGATGAATCCCACTTCTTCCCCATGAACCCCAGCTCATAAGGTGGGTCGGTGACGATGGAGTCAATCGAGTTATCTTCTAGGGTCGGGAGGACATCGAGGTTTGAGCCGATGTGGACCGTGTAGGTTTCGCCTTCTAGCATTAGATTGTGATGTCGTTTTCGTCGGCGATCAAGGTCTGCACTAGCTGAATCAGGTGCGGGTGATTCGCTGACCCGAGTGATGCTTTGTCGCTTAGGTAGCGTGACAGGTCACGACGGATTGCATTGAGGTCGTTGTCCCAGATTAGGTTGTCGTCGTCTAGGAGTGCAGCAGCTTGCTTGAAGTCTGCGTAGAGCCTCTCGTTACTTCTCTTGCGGATAGATTTTCTCATAGTGTCCTTGGTCGTATTCGTCGATGTAATCGTTCAGGTCATCAAGGTAGACATAGTCGCCATTGTCTCTGTTCATGCTACATTCTTTAGCTAGTCGAAGGATGGCAAGGCGTTCGTCTTTTCTTCCTTGCTGGTAACTAAGCACGCTACTGCGTGCAATTAGGTCGTTTAGGTCACTCATCTTCTTGCACCTCATCTGCTACTTGTGTAATCGGTTCTAGTGGGACATTCACCCCGTGCATCCTCTCAACTCGGAGGTGCTTGGCTAGGCTGCGAATCTTCTCGACTCGAAACCCTGACCAACGCTTTGTGTCGGTCTCGACGACAGGTGCTGACATCAGCCCCATCTCTTTGAATCGCTCAACAGCCTTGACGGACTTGTCAAGTCGCCTGGTCTGATACTTGATGCCCTCTTGGTCCATCACCCTTAGGGTTTGCATACATTGAACGCAATTAGGCTTTGTCCAAACTGTCACGACTAGGTCACTCATAAGGTCGCTCCTGTCGACTTCTCAATCTCAGGCTTGATTCTTTCGACGGCCTCGATTGCGTATTCGTAACCACGCTCCTCAACCTTTGTAAGTTTCAGGTTCCTCTTGAGCTTGACCTCAAAGGACATCTTGCGAGCTGCGAACTCTGCACCGACACGGATACCCATTGAGTAGGCTTCGTCCAGCTCCTTGCAGAACAGCTTGTCAGCGATTTCATACTTGACTTCTCGTAGAATCTCACGCATTGTCAATGTTCTCTCCTCGTAGTTCCCTTGATGTCCAAGACAGCACCTCGCTTGCAAGATGGTCGCCCTGATTGTGCTTTGCGTTTGACAGCTCGTCAATGCCATTGACTGCTGCCTCAAAGCCCGAGTTGAATGATGCCATCTCGAGCGAGTCAAGGTAGAGGCTCAGCTTGTTGCGGAGCTCTTGTGTTAGTTCACTCATTTGCTTTCCTTTACAGCTTGTAGGTCGGTTAGGTTGATGCGGATTGTGCGAGCACTAAACCGCTGTGCAGGTAGCTTGCCTGATTGAATCCAGCTCCGAATCGTGTTCGGGTGGACCGATACCTTCTCGGCAGCTTCCTTGATAGTCAAATACATTGTCACCTCCCTAGCACTATGTCGGCGAATAGAAACGGCAGTCCGTGAATGACTGCGAGTGCAAACCACGCAACTAGCGTGATGAGTAGATAGCCGATAGGTCGGCGAATTGCATACCAGATTTTCATTTCCCGTATTTCTCTGTCATTTGAGACTGGAACTTGAAAAGTCCCCTAAGAACAATGTCTGCAGGACTAATTGTTGTTGCCCTAAGGAGGCGGTTATACATTCTGATTTCTGCCTCTGTCATTTTGTTGATAATGCTGCTGTTCATTTTGTTTCCTTTCTTTTGAGGCTTCCGCCTCCCTTGTTGTTAATACAAGTATGGCACAATACGCAACACTACGCAACTATTTATGCAAGTTTTTTAGAAAATTTTTTAGAGGAAAATGATGCGTATTTCAGCACCCTGTTCACGCTGATCAGCGTAGAACTTGCGAGCTACTAACTCGACTACTTGGGAGTCGTCTCCCCAAATCATGCCGTCGCCTGACTTACCTGTATCTACACCCTGCCCGATGCCGTCACCGACAGCCCTTACAAGTTTGTCAAGTCAAAGGTCGGGAGGCACGATAGGCAGCTCCCGACGACTCCTCTTTACGGTCTTGGGTCTCTCTAAAAAGAAATCCACCTCAAGTCTCACGGGACCGAGGTGGATGTTCTCACCCGAGAAGGGCTGGCAAGCATCTGCGATTGCCTTACGCCACTTCTTTAGGTTGGCTGACTGAGCCTCAACTAATCTGCCGTTGAACACCCGCTTTGAACCTTGCGGGGTAGGTCTGCCGACGACAGTTAGTTGAATCACCGTTAGAACGGAGCGTCAGCGGTTATCCGTGCGTTGTTCACATGAACAGCAGCGGAGGTCTTTGGTTGATTGTTCTTGTCGGTGTACTCCTCGACCTTGACGGACAAGTCACCTGAAATGGATACATGGTCGCCCTCGGCAACCTTCTGGTCAGTCCAGACGGTGTAGTAACGCTTAGCGTCCTCACCGTTGCGTAGTTTGAAGTGCTCTACTGCACGAAAGCCGTAGCCCTCAATGATCTTGAACACCTCAGCGTTCTCAATTTCTATCTTTGCCATTTCCTTCTCTTTCTATGTGTGACGGATTCACGCAATCCACTTTGCCACAGATTCTGATTCCCTGCAACACTGGCTCGCCTTCATCGTCGACAGGTGTGATGAAGTCATAAGCATAGTGACCGTGCCAGACAATACAGCCGTCAATCTTCTGCATCTTTCTTGCTCGGCAGTCTTTGCATAGGTCATTGTTCTTTCTGCTGGTTGACTCAACCCAAGTTATCCCACACCTCAGACATTGTGTTACGACTTCAGGCATTTGACGCACCTAACTATTGAATTACCGTGAGGGCATTGAGGAGGAGGTGTTGCACTTTCGGCAAGCTTGGCCTGCTCGTTTAGGAACTCTTGTGAGGCTTCACGCTCTCGCTGTTTGCGAATAGCCGTCGGGTCAACCTCGGGAGCTGAGGCAGCGTTCTCCCAAGCGTCGTTGTTTAGCCAGGTGGCAGGGTATTTCGTGTAGTCGGGGTCACGCTTCGGATCGTTGCGGTAGGCAATCACCCCAGCGAGGATGTCCTCAAACTTCGCTCGCTTGAGTGCAGACTTGAAAGCCCTGAACGCTTTGGCCTTGTCGAGCTTGCGAGGGTATGCGTTCCAGAACTCGTTGAACAAACTCTCTGTCTTAGAGTGTGTTTCTCTATTAGTGTTCTTCTCTAATAATTGTTCTTCTTTATGTCCGTTGACTGTTCCGTAGTGGAATGATTCCGTATCGGAGTCGTCCGTCGACGGTTTGTTGATGTTCGGGTCTTTGATTATCCATGTCTTAGCGAGGTAACGACCATCGGGTCCCTGCTTCTGCTCCCAAGCTAACCAGCCCTTGTCAATCAGAAACTTTGAAGCTTGGTTTATTGCGTAACGACCAAGAGTTGTCTGTCGCTCTATCTGCCCATAAGTCAGCTCGTAGCCGTCAGCATGACTTAGAAGGTATGCGAGAAGTCGGAAGGCATTTGGTGAATACTGGGGATCACGCACAACCCAATTCGGGACTGTGGTGTATTGCGTCGATTCGTGGCGATAAATTCTTTGGATTCCGCTATCGCTCATTATTGCTCCTGTCTCTGGCAACGCCTAGACTAAGAGCTGCCAGTAGTCTCATTACTGGTATTCGCAGGGTCGGTGTGTTTGGCATCGGCCCTGCTTCTATTTTACTACTCACCTGACACCCACTTCACCGCTTGCGGTAGCGTGACTGAGTGCATTGAACCTGGCTTTTGTTGTGATGACTTTAGATTGTCGGTAAAGGTATCGCTAACAGTTGGAGTTGGTAGGTTGACTTGCACTCCCCTATCTTGTATCTGCAATTCCTCAAGCAGTGATCGAAGTGCTAGCTCCGCCTGCTGCGGAACCACTCCATTGCCACAAGCCTTTAGTTCTTCGTTGCGAGTCAGTCCGCAATCGGTTATCCATCCCTTGGGAACACCCATCATCCATTCTGTGAACGCCGATGATAGGCGATGGTTGCCGTCCTTGCCGTCTGGCTTTGTCGGAGCAGGTGCAGGTCTGTTGAGGATTTCTTCCCAGCGTCGGATCGCTGGCTCGAACTTGCCCCAGTTGACATTATCTCTTGCAAGAACTTGAGCCTCTACCTTGAGCCTGTGCTTTGGGTTGTTGTTGTCTAGTTCCGACTTTGCAACTGTGTTTCCATCAACCGCTGTTGGAGTTGGCATAAGCAGCACCTCACCGCTATTGAATACAGCCCTAGCAACTGTGTCAGTTTGCACTACGCCGTCACGCTCGTGTGGTTCTGTGCCGTCTTTGTGGTCACGAGTTGTGGGAGTTGGCAAGACATTCTCTGATTGTCGACTTACTTTGAGCCCATTGAGTTTTGCAATGTCCATTGCATTGTCACGAATCCCAACTGTATTGCCTCGTTTGCGAGCTTCATCCTCGCCAAGTGCTCCGCCCTCACCTTGACTAGCTATTGGGGAACGCAGTAATGAAGATTCTGAATCGGTTGTGCGGAGCTCCTGCATCGGCAGCTCGAACACCTCGCCATTTCGCATCATACCCGAGGTCGGCCAAGTCTGCGAGAACGGCTCCAAGTGCTCGCATAGTAGGCTCTCCGTCCCCAAAGTCTCCCATACAGAACGGGCAGGGTTCCATCTCAGGGTTGGATGCTGTTGCACTAAGTAATCCTCGGACATTTTCTATTACCACCAATCTAGGTCTAATTGTTTCTATTGCTCTTGCAAACTCGCTCCATAATCCTGAGCGTGTTCCTGCTTTCAATCCCGCACGCTTTCCTGCCATAGACAAGTCTTGACACGGGAATCCTCCTGTAAGAATGTCAACCTGCTCCACCTGTGAGAAGTCGACCTTTGAGACATCACGATAATTAGGAACACCTGGGAAATGCTTTTCAAGAATCTTTGAAGGTGCATCGTCCCACTCGCAATGCCAAGCCACTTCTGCACCTGTGACATTCGCAACAGCTAGATCGAGTCCGCCGTATCCGCTGAATAGTGAGCCGATTCTCATAGCAGATTACCGTTCATTAGTTCTTCGTAAGCTTTGCGTGCTACCCAATCCCTCGATCCTCCTGCCCAGCGACCAGCGTTGAAGTATAACTTTTTCTGTTCTTCGCTAGGAGTGTAGACCTGCCGTATGACAACTAACGGCTCAGGGACAGGTTCTCTTGCTATTTCCTTGCTCTCTAGTGCTGCTTCCCTCATAGACCGAGCGACTAGTTCTGGGTCTTTCATTTCTCTCCTTGTTAGATAAGGAACATCGGCGGGTGCGTCTCTGCTTTCGTTCCGTTTGGTAACAATAGATACCACTTCTTCTGCATGTTGTCAAAGACTGGCGTGTCGAATCCGTCCCATTGTCCCAGCTTCCAGCCCATCTCACGAGCGTTGGATGCGACCTGAGCGTTCTGCTCCATTTGATAATTCAGCCAGGCACACACACGAATTAGGTTGTCGTAGCGGTCTAGTTTTGTTGACCCGCCCATACCTCGATTGCGTCGGTGATGCACTTGCAGAGGCTCGTCATCTCCGCAGTGAATACAGTAGGGATCCCGCTCTCGGAGTTGTAGTGACATCTTCCGAGTGACCGCCATTGTTACCTCACAATTTCATTTCAGACTGGACAAGTTTAGCTTGTGTCTGCACCGCCATAATCGCCGTCTCAAGCCCTTTGATTTTCATTCTGATACGGTTAGCCTCGGCCTTCCTCAAATCCCGTTGTAAGCGAGCGTCGGCTGCCTCAAGGCGTGCTAAGGCATTGCGGTCAGCAACGGTTCCCTGATGCTTTATGAAGGCTTTTTGTTCGACTAGATCGAGAGTGTGTTCTGCCTCAGCCAGCGACACCTCGGCTTCGTAAAGTGCCTCTGCACCCTTAGAGTTCTCCGCCGTCAGTTCGGCTAGGTGCTTCTGAATCTCTGAGGGAGTCACTTAGCACCAACAAGTGATGAATAAGCTCACGGTTCCAGAACGCAGCGTCATCTCTTTGCCCCTCCCTTAGAGCCATCAGATACGCCTGCTCCAGTTCCGCTATCTTTGCGATCAGAACCGAGTGCTTCGCCACGAGCCTTCACCTTCTCTAAGACCTCTTGCGATGCGTTCGCTGCCTTAGCTTGTGCGTAGAGAAACCTAAGCCCCTCTACATCGGTAAGTTTACTAGCCTCGGCTTCGAAGTCACGCTGAGTAACTTGTTCGACCTTTTCCATCTCTTGCCGACTAGCCAGAGTCTTAGGGTCTTTGTTTGCTGCATACCCACACAAGGCAAGTGCCCTACCGACAGCTGAAGTCTCTCCGTTGGCAATGAAGTCAACAGAGTTTGCACCTGCCCCGCCCTCGGTTTCAGTTGCGTGTCCCGTTGCAACGGCTAAGCGGTTCGCCTGGTCACCTGCCGACAAGAAAACAGAAGCCTTTATGACTACCGTTCTAGGGTTTGTTTCTGTGAGACTCACAATCTCAGTCTCGATCCTGGCGTCAACATTGTCAGCCTGAAACTGAACCAACCTCTCCGCTACTGTTGCATACTTTGACAAGTCAAATCTCGCCATCATCATCCTCGCTTTCATCTACTATTAGCCATCCTGTTCCAATCCAGAATGGGACATCTATTCCGTGTATGTAAATCCGCTCAAGCTGCCGTGCGTCATTTAGAACTACACCTGACACTTGACCCGTAACCATAGTGGGGTCCTCGCCCTGTCGCATAAGTGTTATTGCATCGCCTAGAAATACTTGCATTACTTTAGGACCTTTAGGAAAGGCCTTCCTCCGTTCCTTGATTCACGAGCTGCAACATAATACTTCTGCCCGTCTTGCATAAAGTATGCCCTCTTAGCCCTGCCCATTGCGTTCAAGACTTCCGACTTGATTTTCCTGAGTTCTCTTTCAGCCTCGTCAAAAGCGGTCTGAGCATTAGCCAGATAGTGTAGCCCGTCAATTTCTATCTCCTCATCGTCGATGTCAGGGTGCAGAGTTCGCACCGCTTCATAAGTTGACTCTGATCCATCCCAGTCAGGCTGAGTGCCGTCGGTTACATACTTCCAGAACCGCTTACTTTGGTCAATTAGAACTTGCTCCTCAAAGTCGTCACGCTCAACCCAGTGCTCGACCCAAGCCATGTTCACGACCCCGACAATCACCGCACGCTTGACACCCATCACCGCCATGTAGTGACGCACCTGAGCGATGTAAGTCGCAGGGATAGTGTGCCAATAGTTCCGAGAGGTCTTGACCTCAACAATGACCCACTCGCCGTCTACCTTTGCTAAGGCATCAGGGTTAGCCTGCATGAACTTGTGCTCGGGGTGACGATAAGTTCCCGTTGTGTATAGCTCCCACTCAGGGTGCTCCTCTTGCAAGAGATCGAGAATCGGCTGTTCAAACTTCTGACCGAATCGCACTGCCCAGTTAGTCAAAGGCTCGGGGATTATCTGACCCGTCTTGACAGCCCACAGATGGAACGGAGACTGGAAGGGACTCAAGCCCATAGCAACACCTACCTCAGAGCCTCCTAAGCCCTCAGAGCGTGCCTCGTGCCAGTCTGAAGTGCCGTTCTCAAACATCCCGACTAGCTCTGCGTCATTGAATGTCTGCGGTGCGTGAACTTTCATTCTTCCTCCTTGTTAGTTAGGCTTACTCTATGCCTGGGGACCGACATTTATCAAGTCGGTATTTGGCCTTCCTGAAATTGACTAATGAAGTCGACCCTGAGTGTCAGCGAGTTCCTGACTTGTTCTTCCCCGAGGACTATCCCGATCCTGAGAAGCGGTTGCTTGCAACGAAAGCAGCAAAGAAAATCTGTAAAGAGTGTCCGATGATGGCGGAGTGCTTTACTTACGCACTCGAGACGAATCAACGCTGGGGAATCTGGGGAGCAACCTCGTCAGACGAACGCTAATTTGACAGCCTCACGGCGACTGCCTAGATTATGCGTATGCACGACGCTAGAGAGTATTTGAAGTTTGCCAACGCAATCAAGAGAGCTAAATCCACACCGCCTTGTATGGAGACTGACCCTGAGTTGTGGTTCCCCGATACTGGCGATGGTAGAGGTGCTGCACGGATAGCGAAACGCTTTTGTGGGGATTGCCCTGTGCAGAACGAGTGCTTGACTTATGCCCTAGTCACAATGCAGCAGGACGGTATCTGGGGTGGGCTTACTGCGAAGGAGAGGAGTCGTCTGCGAGGTCAGGGTCGTAATCGTTCGGTAGGTCGTCCCAGTCGAAATCCCCATCCTGCTCAACCTCAAGAGCGTCCTTGACGGCCTCCGAGTCAGACTTAGCAACAGCAGCCCTGTAAGCGTTCTGAATGTCGTTGATTTCTAGGCGACCCTTCCAAGCAAGTGAGACACCTACTGTCGTAAGGACAACGGCAAACGCCGAACCAACACCAATGATCGAACCCATTAGCCAGTCACCTGCAACCGCACCGACAGCGGTCCCTCCGAAGAAGGTTGCAAGAGTTAGTCCTAGCGAACGCAGTCCGAACTGCTTTAGGTATTCCTTCACTTGAGCTCCTTCTTGCAATGTGGACAGGCGTAAACTAGTTTACTTTCGCCCTGCTCCACCAACGCTTCGTCTTTCGTGTCCGCTTGTTTCGCTTCTGGCCTTTTGATGTTTTCGAGAATGAGTTTGTAGAGGTCGACTTTTGCTGAGGTGACACCAAACACTCCCTTCAAGGTGCGACTAGCAGTTGCGTGTAGGTGAGGTCCTGACGAGACTCCTGAGTTGCCGATCAACCCGACGGTCTGTGACTTAGTGAGTTTGTCGCCGACTTTGTAACCTGGCTTCGTGTCCATGTGGCAGTAGCCGAGATACCAGACCTTGCCATCTTTGTCCATTGCGGTTTGAACTAGAACCCACCCGAGGACTTTTGAATACTGAATGAGGCGAACAGTGCCCTTTGCGATGGCAGGGATGCGTGTGCCTTTAGGTCGTGCCCAATCTGTTCCCGAGTGAGGTTGCATACCTCGAGCCTTGCGGAAGTCTGAGAGCGTGCCGTAGTGGCCCGTGATGTATTTGTCAGGGTAGGGCAGTCTCCAATCGGCTTCACGCTTCACTAAACAGACCTGCCTATAAATGTGATTACGGTTGCGATGATTCCTGCTGCTCCGACAGCTCCCCAGAGCTTCTTCTCGATAGCCCTTAGACGAATCTCGTGATCCTTGATGTTGCGAGTGGCCCATTCTGCGTGACTCATGTGACGCTCATCGTTTGCCCCAATGCGAGCCTCTAGTCGCTCGAACCTGATCATTAGTTCGACTGCCCATTTAGGGGTTAGCTCGTCATCGCTCATCTACACACGCTCCAATGCTTCAAGTGGTGTAGGTTTACAGACTATTTTACAGGACGATTACAGCAGCTTCTTCAGCCGTCAAAGGCTCGCCTGCAATCAACTTGGCCTTAGCCGAATCCTTGAGTGCCTGCCTGTCTGCCTCTGCCTGCTCCTGAGCAAGTCTGTCGGCTTCTGCCTGAGCTGCCATTGCTTCACGCTCGGCTATCTCCTCATCGGTTAGAGGCACGACTGTTCTTTCCCCAGTCGAGCAGTCCACAATGAGTTTCGTTGGTTTGTCTGTCATAGTTTTATTTTACCTGTCTGTTAGCTAACTGTTACTCCGCCAGAACTTCCAGCGGTCACCCCATAGAGAGTTGCGCTGCTGTATTGCACGAAGTTTGTGCTGCTTTGCGGTGTCAAAGTAATGCTGTTGATTGCATCTGTGCCAGTCCACAGCCCTGCAATTAGTTCCTGCCCAATACCTGTGCCATTGTTCTCGCCAGTTGCATCTAAGCTGAACGACTTTGCTGATGAGCTTGTGTAGTTAGGAATGTAAAATCCCGCTGATGAAAATGTGGAAGCAGTCTGACCTGATGAGGTAATCCAGCCATCTGCCAATCTTCCACCTGTAATGCTGTTCGAGCTTGCAGTTGTCCAAGACCCAGAAACTACTGAGCCGTTTTTGTTTGTCAAATTTCGTGCCGAATAACCAGTCGAGCTTGAATTGAATTGAAAAATCAAGGCAGCAAAATCTGAGTCTGTGCATCTAACAGACAGCTTCAAGTAAAGGTCTGTGTAATCAGCAGGTATCGAGCTAAAGGTAATAGAAGCCTGCCCACCCGAACCTACCTCAATGTGTTCTATAACTGTCATACTCATAACTAACTCACTATCCCAAATAGATTTATTCTCGAGCCAGAAGAAAAACTACTTGTAGTCAAGTAACACTCAATGCTTGTAATGGCATTTGTGTTTGCCCAGCGTGAAGCATAAGCAAGAACATACTCACCTGTGTTGTTGCTTCTTACTAAAGTGGTTTTGTGCTTGTCTGTTGCTGAAGCATCAAGG
>Ga0209771_1001724_pt1 | contig 13855 bp, 8 predicted proteins | sample SaaInl59LU_5_DNA_FD_184639 | JGI IMG/M metagenome (GOLD analysis project Ga0209771, IMG submission 184639) | Marine microbial communities from expanding oxygen minimum zones in the Saanich Inlet - ESP_59LU_5_DNA (SPAdes) (version 2) | ecosystem: Environmental > Aquatic > Marine > Intertidal zone ...
GGTGAGTTAACGCCACCAGGAATAGTTAATTGGGCGCGGGCAAATAATTCTTCAGATTTAGTCATAGAGTACTCTTTGGCGTTTGCCATAAAACTGGCTTTTCATGTTGCTGCATAATAGTTTCCACCCCTAACGTTAAGGCAAACAAGGCCATACGTACTAATACGCCATTATCAGTTTGTCTGAAGATTGCGAGGTTAGGGTGCTGGTTTAAATCATTATCCAGTTCGTTTGCTTCTGCACGTGAATCACGTGGTAAAGGATGCATAATCACAGTCTTGGACTGAAAATGCTTGGTATAAATAGCTTGGTCAAGACGAAATTTACCACGGAACTTATCGGCTTCATCTTGCGAGGTAAAACGTTCTTCTTGGATGCGAGTTTGGTAACAAATGTCGGCATCAACACTGCCAGATAATTGGTCGGTGATCGTCAGCTTATGCCCACCATTAGTAATTGCAGTGAGAATGGACTCAGGCATAGCTAATTCAGTGGGTGATATAAGCGTAAAATGAATGTTGTTGTACAGACTCAATAATTTACACAGAGAATGCACCGTACGACCGTATTTCAAGTCACCAATCATGGCGATGTGCAGACCATCAATGTTTGTTCCGTGGGATTGGCATTCTTTTTCAATGGTGTATAAGTCTAACAAAGCTTGAGTAGGGTGCTCATTGGCACCGTCACCGCCATTGATTACAGGAACCCGTGAGCCTGCAGCAAACTCGGCAACCGAACCTGCTTGGGGGTGACGCATCGTAATAATGTCTGAATAGCCACTCAATACACGCGCGGTGTCATACAGTGATTCGCCTTTTGCTAGCGCGGAATTACTCATGCCTACCGTTTCGCGGACTTCACCACCGAGTAAGTTAAAGGCGGTACCAAAGCTGACTCGTGTACGAGTACTCGGTTCAAAAAATAGATTACCTAAAATCGCACCACGCAAGACTTCAGTCCGTTTTTGGCGTTGGGCATAGGGTCGCATTTGATTAGCGATATGGAAAATGTACTCAATCGCATCGCGGTTAAATTGATTGACCGAAAGGATATGTTGCCCAGCAAAATTAAAGGTTTGTGCGCTCATAGTCGTGTTCAAGAATAGAATTTGTCAGATTGTAGCAAATACCAAGCCGGTATGCCTAGGGTCAACCAACGAGTTAGCTTAAAAAATTGTGGCAAGGTTAGTGTGCAAATACGATTGCCGGCATAAATGACCATAAGATTGTTTACGCTGAGCATGCAGGTGTTTAATAATCACACTGGACGGACTAGTATTTATACATTAGCATTAGGTTATTATTATCTCATTGTATTTTGTTAAGGAAAACCATGTCATCATCAAGTTCTCAACAGTCTAACCAACCGTTACTTTTAGGTTTAGTTGGGGGGAGTGTTATATTATTAATTGTGTTGATGATGTTTTCTGGCAATGGCAGAGCGCAACAAGAAAATCCTGCCTTAGTTGAACAAACTGTGAATGTCCTTCCTGTGAAATATCAAAACACCTTTGCCAAACGCTATCGAGCAATGGGACGAGTGGAATCAACCTCACAAGCAATGGTCGGATTTGAACGAGCCGGTCGGGTTGCAGATGTGTTAGTCGAAGATGGACAGCGGGTAAACCGCGGCGATCTTTTGGCTCGCCTAGATACCAAACGCATTGATGCGCAATTATTAGAAGCTCGAGCTGCATTGGAGTTAGCCGTTGCGGAGGCTCGCTTAGCTAGCATTTCAGAAAAGCGGGTGGTGGCATTAGTTCGTTCTAAGCTAGAATCCCCACAACGTTTAGATGAAGCTAAAGAAGCAAACAACATCGCCCAAGCGCGCTTAGCCCAAATTCAAGCTCAGCTAGATACACTGACTTTAGAATTAGAAAAATCCACAATCCTCGCCCCTTACACTGCAGATATCGTGGCTCGGGTCGTTGATGCGGGTGCGGTGGTGAATATCGGACAGCCGATATTTGAAATTGCGAATAATACGACGTTGAGCGCGCGTATTGCCCTCCCTCCTGAAGTGGCAGGGACATTACAAATTGGTGAATGGTATGATTTACGCATTGGCGAAGCCGCGGTGCGCGGTCAGTTATTGACGATTGGATCGCAGCGTAATTTACGCACACGTACCGTGGAGACTGTGTTTTCAGTTAATGCTAATGCTAATGCCGTCACCTTAGTCGGTGATTTAATTGCGGTTGATTTGGCGATTGAATTGAATCAATTTGGTGTGTGGGTACCGATTTCAGCTCTGGCGAATGGAGTTCGCGGGATGTGGAATGTCTATGTAGTGAGTAATGAAGGGGCGACTCAAGTTGCGACACGTGCTGTTGAGATTATTTATTCTGATGGTGAACGTGCCTTTATTACGGGGGCGTTACAGGACGGAGATTTATTAGTGATCGGAGGAACGCATCGGTTTGTCGCGCGCCAAAATGTCAATGCCCGCGTGAGTGATATTGCTCCTAATATTACTCAATAAGGAACCGTTGCTATGGCTGAAAAACAACACACATACCCTTGGTATACTATGTTTGTGCGCAGTGGGCATCTACTCGCGTTAACAATCATTATCGTATTAGTAGCGGGCTTATCTGCGATTCAAACGTTGCCCCGTCTTGAAGACCCACGTATTGATTTACGCAATGCATTGATCTTAACTGCTTTTCCCGGCGCCTCTGCTGAACGCGTTGAGGCGTTAGTGACTGATGTACTTGAGGACGAGCTTCGCGAATTGTCTGAAATAAAATTTATAGAATCGACATCCAAAGCCGGCTTTTCAGCTTTGTTAATCGAACTACAAGATTCGGTTGATAACTCAAACAATCAACAAATATTTTCTAAAATTCGTGACAGCATGAATGATGCTGCTGCCCGTTTCCCTCCAGGTGCAGGCACACCAATATTAGAAGACAAACGAGGCGCTACGTCGTTTACTGTAATGTTTGCCTTGAAAGCTAAGTACCCTGATACGACGTCATTAGCCATGGTGGGGCGTTTTGCTAGTGAGATATCGGATCAATTCCGTAATATTGGTGGAACGGAAATCGTTAATATTTTCGGACAACCGACAGAGCAAATCACAGTCAGTATCGATCCAGATAAACTCGCAAGCATAGGTATCACGGCTCAAGATGTTTCTGAAGCTATTGCCAATGCCGATCCTAAATTACCGGCGGGTGTCGTCTATGCTGACCAGATTAATATTCGAGTCCAAGTCGCGCAAGAGCTGGCAAGTTTAGATGTCATTAATAACATTCCAGTGTTTTCAGAAAATGGTAATTATTTACGAGTATCTGATGTGGCTCAAGTCACGCGAGATTGGCAAACACCCATGTTACATAAAGCCATATTGAATGGTGATGAAGTGGTATTTGTGGCTGCTCGAATGCAAAATAATGTGCGGGTTGATTATTGGACCGAACAAATTAAACAACAAGCGGAGCATTTTACCCAAACTTATGGTGGCTCAGTTGACGTTGATTTAATTTTTGAACAAAACAGTTATACCCAAGAGCGTTTGACAGAGTTAACGGGTAATTTAATTTTGGGCTCTGCGGTAGTCATGCTGGTGGTCTTGTTTTTCATGGGGATAAAGTCGTCTTGGATAGTAGGATTGTCGCTTCCAATGAGTGCTTTTTTTGCGGTATTTTCGTTAGCATTTTTTGATGAACAGATACATCAAATGTCAATATTTGGGATTATCATAGCCATAGGTCTGTTGATTGATAATGCCATCGTTATGACCGACGAGATAAGACAAAACTTGCTCAAACCCAATGCCACTAGAGTTGGTGCATTTACCAAAAGCATTCAGCATTTATTTGCGCCCTTGTTCGCTTCAACGCTAACAACCATTTTAGGGTTTATGCCAATATTTTTACTCAATGGAAATATTGGTGATTTCATTGGCTCCATTGCTGTGTCGGTGGTAATGGCATTAATCGGATCATTTTGGTTATCGATTACGGTTATTGCGGCGTTAGCTGCGCGTTTTTTACCTAAATCGCATGCTGCGGATGCACCTTGGTATGCGCAAGGTTTTCAGTTACCTCAAGTGTCGTCAGCGTTTGCCGCGCTGCTGCGCAAAGCACTGCATAAACCGCTCGTTGTATTACCTGCTTGTATTGTGATTTGTTTGCTGGGTTTTGGATTAGCATCGACCTTAGCAAATGTATTTTTCCCTTCTGCAGATCGCGACCAATTTGTGGTTGAGGCTTATTTGCCACCAGGCAGTTCAATTAATGCGACTTATGAACTTTCGTTGTCGATGGACGCGGTGATTAATGAATACGAAGGTATTAAACAAGTCACGTGGTTGGTGGGTAACTCCACCCCCATGGTGTACTACAATCAGGTAATGAACAAAGACAATTCACCAGAATACGCGAATGGCGTGATCACTGTCGACTCGATGGAGCGTGCTGCTAATATGATCGATCGCTTGCAATTGGATTTACAATCAGAGTTCCCGCAAGCGAAAGTAATAGTTAAATCGTTTGGACAAGGTCCCCCCATTCCAGCCCCTGTGGAGGTGGATGTGTATGGTCCTGATTTGGCCGTATTGGAACAAATAGGCCAAGATATTCGTTTAGTGATGGCTAATACTCCTGGCTTATCGCAATCGATTGCGTCAATTACAGTCTCTGAGCCTGAGTTAATAATTGATACCACACGCGACCGTGCTAGTAATTCAGGACTAAACTTGAACGAGTTATCAGGGCAACTACAACTCGCGTTAAATGGTCAGTTTGGAGGTTCTATTGTCGAACAAACAGAAGAGATCCCGATAAAAGTGCGGATCGGTAATGAGCAGCGCAGTGATTTGATTGGTTTGGCAGCATTGCCATTAGCCGCAAGAGGGCATGATGCAACTAACCCTTGGTTGCCGGTTGCAGCGTTAGGCGACTTTAATTTACAACCTGCTATTTCGGGTATCACCCGCAAAGATGGAGAACGCGTTAATCGAGTTCAAGGTTATTTAATGCAAGGTGTGCCACCTGTGGACGCATCGAATCAAATTCGTGATGCACTTGAAGACTATCCATTACCGGATGGCTATAGAATTAAAATGGCAGGTGATGCAGATAAACAACAAGAGGCCATAGGTCAGTTAGCGACGTATGCGCCGGTCTTAGTCGTGATGATGATTACGGCATTGATCCTAACGTTTAAAAGTGTGCGTTTTGCAGCCGTAATTGGCTCAGTCATGATTTTATCAGTTGGCTTAGGCATGTTGAGTTTATGGTTCTCAGGTCACGCGATTGGTTTCAATCCTATTTTAGGTTGCGCAGGATTAATCGGTGTTGCCATTAATGGCTCGATAGTAGTGATAGCGGCGATCAATGCCAACCCCAAAGCGTTAGCCGGCGATACAGAAGAAATTATTGCTGAAACGATGAGTTGTAGTCGGCATATTTTATCCACCACGTTTACCACTGTGGGTGGTTTGATACCGTTGTTACTGTTTACATCTGGATCATTTTGGCCACCATTAGCGGTGGTACTGGCTGGTGGCGTTGGATTTTCAATCTTGCTATCATTGCTTTATACACCAGTCATTATAGCCACCTTATGCCGTATTAGAGCGCGTAAAAATGCCCGAATTACGGCAAAATATGCAGCGAGAATGGCGCATGTGAAACAAAATTAAACAAATTTGGCATACTGACTGTGCGTATTGCATGCGTTGGCGCTATATTATTTTATATGGTGTCGTATGTATGCTCTTATATCTATGGCTAATGACTTAACTAGTGAGAACAACACTGTGATTGAGACTGAACAGCATTCTGTTGCTGAAGAACAAACAATTCGGATCCGGGCAGCTTCCAAAGGCAATGGATTAACCAGTTTGTTAGCGGGTGTCGTTGCAATAATACTTGGCTTCGTGTTGCTGGGGATCGTGCCTAAACAATTTGTTTTAGTCGCGATTGCTTGTATTGCAATAGGCATTATTGCACTTGTTATTGGTTTTTTTAAACTAAAAGAACCGGAACATTCTTTAATTATTAATCCTGACGGCATCAAATACCATCATCGATATGGCACTTGGTTTATTACTTGGGAAAATATTCAACGGATTGATACACCACGAGTCACTCGAGGGTTAGAGCAAGTTGACTTAAGCATGGTGGGGTTTAGGATCAAATCGTATACGCCATTGTTTGGTCATATTTCGCAACGTCTGATGACCAATTTGCTGATGGAGCAACGGCCATTATTGATGCAAAATACCGATCCGAGCTGTCAAACCGGACAATGCCCTAGTAGCGATTTAATTGAAAATCAAAAGCATAAACTTCCTGAAGGCGATATTTTGACTGGCGTGCAGGGAATGTTTGCTAATAGGATGCAAAAGCTCAGAGATCACTTAGGATACGATATTTATGTGAATGAAGCTGAGTTAGATCGGACAGCCGACGAGTTTGTGGTATTAGTTCGCGCATGCCATGACGATGTCAAAACACGCCTCAATTATAATTAGTCAATGCTCTGGTTTAACCACTCTTGAGCATCATTGACCACGCGATCCGCTTCCTCCGCCAACGCATTTAAATGTAATTCCAGTCCATCTAAGCAGTCCTTTTTAAATTGTGACTCAATCTCAAAACACAATCGCTGCAAACGTGGAACACCAGTATAACAACATGCACCGTGGAGCTTGTGCACATCATCATGGATTGAATTTAATCTGGACATCTCTTGGTAGGCTTTAATATCAAGGATCATTGTGGGTAGCATGATGACAAATTCACTTAGCAATTCTCGGGCTGCAGGTTCGTTATAATTAGCCCGTTTAACTGCTAATTCCCAATCGAGCGATACTAGCGTAGCAATATCTAATGACACGACTTTAGGCGCTGAAAAAGTCTGGCTATCGGGTCTTTTACACCACAGCTCAATCACCTTGATTAAGTATTCTACGTCAATCGGTTTGGGTAAAAAATCGTCAAAGCCAGATGACAAAAAGCGTTGTTTATCTTCATTAAAAGCATGTGCAGTTAACGCGATGATAGGTGTACCCATGTTGCGTGAAATTTTGCGGATATGTTGCGTTGTTTGTACTCCATCCATGCCTGGCATTTGGACATCCATCAGTATCAGATCGAACTCTTTTGTCTTGCATTGTTCGATTGCGGCAGACCCACTATTGGCAGTGGTTAAATTGATTTTCGAATTCTTTAAAAACGTCGTCAATAATTTTAAATTAATAGGCATGTCATCTACCGCTAGGACGGATAAGAGCGGGAGATTGTGAAGTTTTCGTTGGATCGGGCTGATGTTTTCACGCTGTTGTAAATTGGATATACTGCGCAATTTGGACAGCGTAAAGGGGAGCGTCATTTGCCTGGATACTTTGCTTCTAAAGCGTTCGTGTTGTGCTAGAGGCATAAATCCTGAATATAAAATAATGATTTTTTTGGAATTGATATGTTCTGATTGTTCTAAAAATGTGACTCGCTCAAAAGATGTATCTTGTGGCAATGTGAGGAAACAAAAGTCAAATTCTGGTAACCGAGTATCGTTATATAGAGAAGCTAAAAACTCACAGCTTTCAGCACTGGTAGTAACCATACCTGCGTGTTTTAAGAGGCGAGCTGTATTGCGACGAGACTCGGGTTTTGGGTCGATAATTAAGACTCGTTTATCAATAAATGAGTCTTGATTATCGTAAATTCCTTGGCGATCAACCACTTTTTGTTGCACTTTTACCACAAATGAAGTGCCAATACGCTCTTCTGAAATGACATTGATCGAACCTTTCATTATTTTAATAATATCTCGGCTGATCGCTAATCCAAGGCCACTTCCCTGGTACTCTATATTGATTTCATCATCAATTTGTGAAAAAGCAGAAAACAATTTCTTAATATTGTTTTCTGAAATACCAAATCCTGTATCGTCAACTTTAATAATCAGTTCAACCATCTCATTGTTTAAGTTATTGCATACGACACTCAATGATACGTGTCCGGATTGGGTTAATTTTAGGGCATTACTCAATAAATTAGTAATGACTTGCTTAAGGCGTAAAAAATCACCTTCTAATTTCCTTGGAAGATTGTCTATATAAAAATTAAATTCTAACTGTTTGAGTTGTGCCGATTTAGCATTGATTTCTACAATATCTTCAAAAAATTCTAATGGGTGATATTCTCTGTTAGTGATTTTAAATTTTCCAGCTTCAATTTTAGAAAGATCCAACACATCATTGACCAAAGATGATAAATTTTTTGAAGCGATATTGATGAGATTAATTTGCTCGGTTCTTTCTTCCGGCTGAGAATTGTTTTTTAGTTCTTGGCTAAACCCTAGAATTGCGTTTAAGGGGGTACGTATTTCATGAGAGATGTTAGCTAAAAATCGAGTTTTAATATTACTGGCTTTTAATGCTTTTTTACGAGCGATATCTAGACTGTGATTTTGGGTATTAATGACTTCAATTTTCGAATGTAAATCGTCGGTAATTGCATGTATTTCTTCAATGAGTAATTGTTTGCGCTTGTAGTTTAGAGCAAATGTAAACATGATTGCTTGTAATAAAAAAATAAATGCAGTCGTGATCGATAAAAAACTCGATATATCTGAGTTGAAATATTGCTCTATAAATAAGTACATCGTGTAGGGAAAAGGCAAAATCATGCCGACAAAACAAAAGATGATAGGCGATGAAGGTGTCTTGATTTGTTGTGAACTAATTACGCTATAAGTTAACGATGACACTGCAAGTAGTGCGAGAATGATAGTATTTTTGGTACTAATACTGATGCTAAAATTGAATAAGCCGATACCGGTAAGCAACAATAATAACAAGATCACCACGGTGGCAAAATTGCTTTTATCAATGCGTCGAAATGTTTGCTCGGTGAACGTCATTAAAAATAAACCTGCTGAAAATGGAATCAGTAAGATAAGTGCATTGGGTAATTCGAGATAACTGTCGGTGGAAGGCAGTGGAGCCATTTTACTGGTATAATTGGCTAATGAAATATTAAGCCAAATTAATATACAGACCACATAAAATAAAAAGGCGAATGAAGACTTGTCGCGTTGTGTAAAAAATAGGCTTAAGTTATACAGCGATAAAATGCCTAAACTACCATAAATCAATCCAGAGAAGAAAACGGTTAAATCCTGAGTTGGGATTATAGAAATTGGCTCTAACGCTAATGTCGGCGAGGATAAACCAAGCATCACTAGCACCGATAATCTTTTCCAAAATGTAGTGACACGGATATCTGACATGAATATTTTGATTTTTTAAGGCAATACACCTCATGAGCGTATCACTAGTTAACATAATGTATTATTATTCGAAACTAGACCAATAACAAGAATCTTTTGGATCCCTATGAGTAACGAAGTCACCATTAATCAAGATGGAATAGAGCAACTCCCCATGCGACGCTTCACGGAAGATGCTTATCTTAATTATTCGATGTACGTCATCATGGATCGCGCATTACCGCATATTGGCGATGGCTTAAAACCTGTTCAGCGCCGTATTATTTATGCGATGTCTGATTTAGGCTTGAGCAATAATGCGAAGTATAAAAAATCGGCTCGTACTGTCGGTGATGTCTTGGGTAAATTTCACCCACATGGCGATTCAGCTTGTTATGAAGCAATGGTATTAATGGCACAACCGTTTACTTACCGTTATCCATTAGTGGATGGACAAGGTAACTGGGGAGCGCCAGATGATCCTAAGTCATTTGCAGCAATGCGTTATACCGAAGCGCGTTTATCCCGTTTTTCAGAAGTATTACTAGCGGAGCTGGGTCAAGGTACGGCGGATTGGTCGCCTAATTTTGATGGAACCCTAAAAGAGCCGAAAGTCTTGCCAGCACGTTTACCGCATATTTTGCTCAATGGCGTTACCGGTATCGCCGTAGGTATGGCTACTGATATTCCTCCGCATAATGTGCGTGAATTAGCCAATGCCTGCTCCCTGTTATTAGACAACTCGCGTACCGATTTAAGTGAACTATTGGAGCATGTGCAAGGCCCTGATTATCCGACCGATGCTGAAATCATTACGCCTCGCGCTGATATTCAAAAAATTTATGAAACTGGACGTGGCTCGATTAAAATGCGTGCGGTATATCACGAAGAAAATGGTGACATCATTATTACTGCGTTGCCTCATCAAGCCTCTGGCGGTAAGATCTTGGAACAAATTGCAGCTCAAATGCAAGCCAAAAAATTACCTATGGTGACTGATTTACGCGATGAATCAGACCATGAGAATCCGACTCGCCTATTGGTTACACCCCGTTCTAATCGTGTGGATATAGACCAGTTGATGGCGCATTTATTTGCGACCACCGACTTAGAAAAAAACTATCGTGTAAATATTAATATGATCGGCTTGGACGGTCGTCCTCAGGTCAAAGATCTTAAATCAATTTTAAGTGAATGGTTAACGTTTAGACGCGATACCGTTACACGTCGTCTGCAATACCGTCTAGATAAAATATTGGCACGTTTACATATTCTTGAAGGTCTGATGATCGCGTTTTTGAATATTGACGAAGTCATTGAAATTATTCGTCATCACGATGAACCTAAAAATGAATTAATGTTACGGTTTGGATTATCAGATACGCAAGCCGAAGCCATCCTAGATTTGAAATTACGCCATCTTGCTAAACTCGAAGAAATGAAGATCCTGGGTGAACAAGATGAATTGAGCAAAGAACGAGATTATCTGCAAACCACATTAGGTTCTGATCGCCGAATGAAAACGCTGATCAAAAAAGAATTACAAGCTGATGCCGAAAAATACGGTGATGATCGTCGTTCTCCAATTGTTTCGCGTGGCGAATCCAAAGCATTAACAGAAAAAGAGTTGGTACCATCGGAAGCGGTCACTGTTGTGTTATCCGATAAAGGCTGGGCGCGTTGTGCCAAAGGGCATGATGTCGACGTCGTTAATTTAAGTTACAAAGGCGATGACACTTATCAAGCGAGTGCTACAGGACGGAGCAATCAACCGGCGGTCTTTATTGATAGCTCGGGTCGTAGTTTTAGTTGTGATGCCCATACTTTACCGTCTGCAAGAAGCCAAGGCGAACCGTTAACCGGTCGCTTTAATATGGTCTCAAGTGAGAAGTTTGAACATGTGATCATGGCGACGGAACAACAGAAATTCTTGATGGCGAGTGACGCTGGATATGGATTTGTGGGTTTGTTTGCCGATATGTTAAGTAAAAATAAAGCGGGTAAAGCCTATTTATCATTACCTAATGCCGCCAAAGTATTAACGCCGGTTCGAGTGAATGATATTGCGACGGATTTGTGTTTATCGATCTCGAATGAAGGGCGGATGTTGTTGTTCCCATTACGTGATTTACCGAGTTTAGGCAAAGGTAAAGGCAACAAGATTATAAATATTCCGTCAGCTAAATCAAAAACACGCGAAGAGTTTGTTGTAGCGATTGCTGTCGTGCCCCTTGGCAGTGATGTCAAAGTCTTAGCTGGTAAACGTGGTATGACACTAAAAGCAGCGGATCTAGAGCATTATTATGGTGAACGCGGACGTCGAGGCAATAAATTACCACGAGGTTTACAACGTGTTGATGGGGTTGAAGTGTTAAACGGACACCAAGTTGACGCTTTAGATGATAGCATCGTTGACCATAGCCTCAATCCAGATAGTGCATCTGACACGCCGTCGAATAATGTTACTGCGCCACAATCAGATGATTTGTTTGGTGAAGACTAGTTTGCTGATTTTGACCAAAACGGTGTAATAATAGATAGGCGCTTAATGTTAAGCGCCTTTTTTGTTTTTTAATGTGGGAAGCAAAGGCTAGTTGACATTCGTTTAGATTAGTTAACATTCGTACTTTCGAATATCTTATCCGCAGAAGCCGCCACAAATCCTTGGTAAAGTTCACCACTCTCCATCGCATAACGTTGCGCAAATTCATAAAAACAGCTAGGAATGGCCACCGTAGTATCACTAAATACTACCGGCATGCTATCCGCCATAGTTGAAGATTGCGCTAAACACACCTCTGGACTGCCTTTTATCTCACCGCCGGATGTATTTAATACAAACCCATTTTCTTTGAGCAGGGCATTGACGTCAGTCAATTCATGTATTGAACTTAAATGATTAATGCTCACCGTAAAATGATTCGCTCTAAAGCCCCAAGCGGCTAACCACGCTGCATATTCAGACTCTGCTAGTAACGTACGGTAATCGGCTTCACTAACTTGCCAATGTGTACCTGAGTACAGGAAGTTATCACTCGCTACAACGGCCAGATCCATATTCGCTAGCATTGTTTGAATAATTGCTTGGGCGTCGGTAGATAATTCGTCTACGCGTAATTCACTAATAAACACTTTGGGTTGGTCCGGGTTAGGATGTTGAAAATGCCACGCGTTGAGTTTTTTACTATTAAAGTCGTATTCACCGCTCTGGACATACCCTAATTGAGTAAAATGGACAGCCAAGTCTGCAACAGCTAAACCGGATACATTAAATGTACGCAACGCAATGTGGTCATTAATGATCTCATTATTATTATCATGTTGCTGCAATAACTTATGAATACGCGCAGCTGATGGTGTAATCGTGACATAATCAGCCCATAAACCTGCAAATAAATCACTAATACTGGTATGCATAACTTTATTCCTTGTAATGACTTGTCGTTAAAAGTGCAAGCCTGGATTTAATGTTCCAGGTAATGTGGTGGCTTCTAATTCAACAGAAGCTACCGGATAGGCGCAGTAATCCGCAGCATAAAATGCACTAGCACGGTGATTACCACTTTCACCGATCCCACCAAATGGCGCAGCGCCACTGGCCCCAGTGATAGGACGGTTCCAATTAACGATGCCTGCACGGATCTGTTGAAAAAACTGATCATATAACTGTGCATCATCAGCAATCAGACCTGCCGATAGACCAAATTTGGTGTTGTTCGCTTCAGTAATCGCGTCCATAAATGTGTTGTATCGAATGACTTTTAAGAGTGGCCCAAAATGTTCTTCATCCGGTAATACATCAAGAATATTGGTCACATCGATGATCCCTGGACTAACAAAGCCAGTGTCGCTATCTAAGTGCGTTAACTCGACTAACACTTGTGCGCCTAATTGAATCAGTGCAGCTTGAGCTTGAGCCATCATGGCTGCTGCTTTTGTTGAAATCATCGCGCCCATAAACGGTTGCTCGTCGGCATCGTATTGACCGACTTCGATACGTTGGGTGACCTCAATCAAGCGAGCGAGTATCGCATCACCTTGTGCGGTATTGGGAATAAATAAACGACGTGCACACGTACAGCGTTGTCCGGATGTTATAAATGCTGATTGAACAATATCATGCACTGCGGCATCGATATCATTCACTTGTGCGACGATTAACGGGTTGTTCCCACCCATTTCTAGGGCTAGGATTTTTCCAGGATGTCCTGCAAATTGTTCATGCAGTAATTTACCTGTGTTAGACGATCCTGTGAAAAACAAGCCATCAATATGATCATGCGCAGCAAGGGCTTTACCCGTTGTGATATCACCTTGCAGTAAATTTAATACACCTTTAGGTAAGTTAGCTGCGTCCCAAAGTTTAACCATAGTTTGGGCAACCATCGGCGTTAAATCTGAGGGTTTGAAAACAATCGTATTACCAGCAATTAGAGCCGGTAAGATATGCCCATTGGGTAAATGACCTGGAAAATTATAAGGACCAAATACCGCGACAACACCGTGAGGTTTATGGCGGATAAACGCTTTACCTAATGGCATTGGATTTTCGGTTACACCGGTGCGAGTTTGATAGGATTTGATCGAGAGTGCGATTTTACCCACCATGGCAGCCGCTTCCGTTT
>Ga0209771_1001726_pt1 | contig 13852 bp, 19 predicted proteins | sample SaaInl59LU_5_DNA_FD_184639 | JGI IMG/M metagenome (GOLD analysis project Ga0209771, IMG submission 184639) | Marine microbial communities from expanding oxygen minimum zones in the Saanich Inlet - ESP_59LU_5_DNA (SPAdes) (version 2) | ecosystem: Environmental > Aquatic > Marine > Intertidal zone...
AGCGGTAGCCTAAGGCAACCTCTACAACGGGTCGGTGGACATATACCTTGGAACAGAAGTCTTTATAGTGTAACACCACTTAAAAGTGTTAGAGGTGTAAGGTCGTCTCTTTAAATAAGGATTGGACCGAGGATGTAAGTTTCCTCCAAATAACTTTCTATTTCGAAGTGTTAGAAAATACTGTTCTAAACGTGTAGTCCTTTATGGTTGGGACGAGCAAGACGAGGGTTCGAAACCCTCCACCTCCACTAAGTGTGAAAAGGGATCCTCAGTGGTCCCTTTTTTTTATGATCAAAAATATGAAGATACCTGTTGTTGTAGTTTATAAAATAACATACCGAAAGAAAGACAAATATTATTTAAAAGTATTTGAAAATGTCTATGTGGATGATATTATTACAACCAAAAAAAGAAAACCTTTAATTCCTGATGAAGCAACTATAGTAGAATTAGGGGTGGGTAGTTCATTTGAAGAGAAATACATGAAAAAATATGAGACTCAGAAAATTACTAAGATTGATAGTCAGAAGAAACAAACACTTAATGAATTACAAAGTATTGTAAACAAACAAAGAGGTCGATAGACCCCTTTGTCGAGATTATTAATTCACCTCCTTTTCGTTTATTTTCGTTTATCAATCAAGTACCGACCAAAGTACTGACCTCATAACTATAAATATCTTTTAGTCATAAAAAAACCCCACATTTGTGAGGTTAATTAACATTTTTTTTAGTTTTATGAAAATGAAGATTTTATAGAACCTCTAAGGTCAAATGAACATACTTTCTCGGAAATATATTCTCCAGCATTAGAATTTTTAAGGAATTCATCCATTACATTCTTCAATACATTATAACCCATAGAATCTCGTTCCGCATCTCCCATTATCATTCTTGATATACCGATCATAAATGCATCTGCAATTTCGTCACTATGTTCCTTACAGTTAGTTGTTCCCTGAGCAATTGAAAGTAATGCGGATACACTAAGTTCGGATAAAGAACCCGAAAGGAAACTGACTAATTTTCCACTATCCATTCCCATGAAATTTATTAAGAATTTACGTATCAACCATTCTTTCATTTGTGTCATTGCAGTTCCTGAGGCAATGTCTCCAACGCCACCTTCACCTGGATTATTAACATCTCCTGTTAACCCCAATAAAGAACCCAAAGAATCAAGAATTCCTTCGTCCATACTCTGTTCTATTTCTTCATCAGACATGTCAGTATCCTTAACCTTGTCTAACACACCTATAATCGTGTCTAAGGTCTTTATATCCTTTTCGTCATTATCCACATCATCTTGACCTTCCATACTCTCTAAAAAGAGTCTTAAATCGTTATTTAAATTAAATCTTTCATTTAATTCTTTGTTTACTAAAGAACTGATTAAATTTGATTTCATGTGTTGTCTATTTTTTATCATCGTTTTTCGATCTTATGTTGTCTATTGAATTCTGTTTACGTGCAATCCTTCTTGAATCTCTATCTTTAGTGGTCCACACGTATTTATTATCTTTCAACGTCTCTTTCTTCTTATCTAAACTAAAACCTCTACCTGCCATGACCTGATTTATAACTTTTAATTGTTTCTCTGTCAGTTCGGTGTCCATTTTAAGTACATATCTTCCTCCACGGAACTTTACTTTATCACTTATAATGGACGAGATTCTCTCACCATCAATCCTCTTCTTAGTTTGAGCCAATAAATTTTCTACACCGTGTGTATCAATCATTTTGATAGGGTCTAATTTTACTATTTCTATAGGTTTGATTTTTAATTTTTCTATAGGTTCTACTTTAGGTCTATCCACTTTACCGTCGGCGTTTTTGACCGCATCTTTGGCCTTGTTACATTTATCTATGATTCTGTCATATATTACTTTAGTAATGTTAGTATCATCCTTTTTATCATCTGCAAATAATGAACTATCCCTCATTGCCTTTAATGTCAAAGGACCGTAATAACCATCCACCTTTAAGTTAGCGGTCGGGTTTAAACATTTTTGTACTTCTTTAATCTTATCAGATATACAATATAAGTTTAATGGGAAATCATCACATTGTTTGTATTTAGATCCTTTAGATCCTCCACCACCTTCAGACTTGTCCCAAATTACTGTTAAATGGTTAAGATTATTATTATCTTTTGATCCTCCCTTGTCATCCGAATCTCCTTGTGAACCACCACCTTTTTTCTTAGGTGAAGATCCTATCATTTTTAACATTTCATCACGTAATTCAATTGCGGTAAAATCTAAATTAGTTAGATTACCTATGTGACTTGACAATTTCTTCCCCGTGATTTTAGGGTAATTATTTTTTATAACTTGTATTGTGTCTTTTCCTTTATAGGTGGTGCCTTCTAAAGATTTAAGTATTTTATATGCATCTTCCATATCAGTAGAATCACCCTCAAAGAAATCACCACTTAATTGATCATCTAATTGTGTGATTGCTAAACTAATCATTTGACTCGTAACCTCACCCTCTGATTGTTCTTTTAAGTTTTTTGTAACATTACAATCCCACTTACCTTTTTTACCGTTTTTACTTTCAACTGTATAATCGTCATAGAAGGTCAAATAACCACCTGTATCTTCACCAGCGAATCTATCAATATCGTATTGAATACTATTTTTATTTTCACCTATTACAATATCGTGTGCTCTTTCATCCCCTTCAAGTGCATTAACTATACACTCCATCCAATTCTTTGTTGCGTTTATATCATCATCCGATGGGAACTCAGGTAAATCTCCCGTATATCTAGTCCACCATTTATAACCTATATAACCCGCACCACCAATAAGTAAAAGTTTTAATAAAGGGATACCTAAGAATTTAACTTTAATTGCCCTTGTTAACCTATTTTTAATTACTGGGGTGGCGGAATTGGCAACTTTTGTGGTTGTTTTTTTATTTTTCCTAAACCAACCCATGACTTTAGTACCAAGACTATCGGCCGCCTGTTTAATAGTTTGAGTTGTTGTCTTAGTTGTTGTATTAACCTTTTTAACGCCTTTAGTAGCACTTCCAATACCTATCTGAGTATCTTTAAATAAAAGTTTAGTTTCGGTCTTAGTAGATTCTATAATATCCTTAACTTTGGCCTTTGGAAGAATTTTGCCGGGTTCTAAATTCTTAGTGGCATCATATAATCTTTTAATTGCAAGTTCCTTTGATAGGTTCTTGATGTTTTTAGGTACTTGATCACCCAATGCCGCAAGTGTTTTCGGATCTGAGCCCTTTATAAACTTTTTTGATGCGGATGTAATTTCTTTAGTAATATCATCTGTACTTTTAGCAATTGCCGTAGTAACTAATTTCGATTCAACTTTTAATATACGTGCAATATCATCTATTAGTGTCGCCGCTTTTCCTGCGATTTTTATGGAAGTCGCCTGTTCCTTTGTTTCCGACTTACTCTCAAACATAAGGTCCACCATTGAAAATTTTGTATTCATTCTTTTTGTTTTTTTAATCTATTTTTATAAATATTACCAGTTATCAAAAGGGTCCGTATCCCCATAAATCTCATCATACGTTTGCATGGTTTTACTCATGGCTTCAGTATCTTTTATTGATACACCTGTATACGCTTCCACTCCTTTTTCAATACCGTAGGTTAAACCTACCGCAAGACCCCCTGCCTTTGCACCTCTCTTAAGTTTTTGTTTTCCTGTAAGTTTAACCGGATCGGGGAATATTTTCTTAACGAAATTCTTTAAACCTGTGAATATCTTCTTACAAAAAGAAATAATCTTATCAATGAACTTATCTAAAGGTTTCCATTTTCCTTTTAAACCTTTTAAGACTGAGGTTATTTTACTGATAACCCAAGATGCTCCACTCTTCATTTTATTAATGATATTCATTATTGCCTTGTTCTTTTTTACAAATTTTGGTATTTGAGTTGCGGACTTAATTCCTTTTACCATACCTCTTGCACCTTTAGCAGCGACACCCGCACCCAATAGTCCGATTATATCACAAACAAGGTCTAACCATTTCTCCCAAGTTGGGGTTCCTTTTGGTTCCCAATCACCACTTGCCAATTGGTATACATCTAAACCTGTAACTAATCCCCAAAACACAGCTTGTGCAACTTTACCAATACCTGTAGCTACCAAAATTGCATCTACAATAATACCTACCGTAGAATACGCCGCGTCCTTAAACTTTCTTAGAACCCATAATACTCCCCTACCAATCATAGATAAGACTTTTTTGAAATCAAGTTCTGATATTGCGATACCAAACTTCTTTATCTTATCCCATGCACTACTTGCGAAATTTGAAATACCTTTTCCTGCCGCCACAACCTTATCCTTAGCCCAATTTCCAAAGTCCGCAAGACCATCTCCCACAGAACTCCAAAATCCCTCTATTAGGATGTCACGTATTAAATATAAATCTGATTTATTCTCAAGTAAAGGTAATGATGAGATACCCTCTTGTATTTCTCTATATTCGGAATCATCTACCTGTACATTACCGAATATCTTTTTAAAGACATCCAATGAGTCCCATAAATAACCTAAGTTAGTTTGTTCTTGTATGTCTATAACATGATCGTTCATTACGAAATACCTTTCGTCAACTGTAATAAACGCCTCAAATAGTACTTTGTCCGTTCTAATTAAATCTTTAGTTTGGTTTGTATGTCCATTATAGTCTAAGATACTATTATGTCTTTCTAATATTAAACCTGTTTTTTGTAATACCATAATTAATATAGTGGGTTTGCTTTACCTCTAGTTATTTTTGATCCAACTACATCAGACCACTTAGTAACACCTATTTGATTGTCAGGACCTCTTGTCACTCCACTCTCCCATTGTTTACTTCCTGCGGTTGTTCCACCACCTGATGCATCGCCGGTACCTGTTTCTGTTCCATCTTCCTGCTCAACAAATTCAGTTTGATTTGAGACAATTAAATCTAACTGTTTCTCAGTTACGCATATCTTCATAGTTTATAAATATCGAAAAAATCTTTTGAAATTAGTTTGTATATCAAAAAAAATACTATATTTGTATAAAATTGATTTGATATGAAAAAAATAATTTATTTAATAGGGATAATTACCCTATTCGGTTGTGAAAAGTACGAAGAGATTAGTGAACCGAATCTTACAGGTGGTAAATGGGTCCTTTCTGATTATAAATTAACACTCATAACCGCCATCAGTGGGGTCACTATGGTTGAAAATGACACTATCTGTGTAAACAATTTTGCGTTAATGTCATATGGATCTAATGGTGAAATAATACTAAGTCAGGATTATAATTCCACATCGATTGACCGTAGATTTATTGTGGGTAAAACCCAATGGGAATTTGACGATAATAATTATTCTCTTTACTGTGATTTTGATGATACTGGTTCTCCCACACACAATCCACTACCGGTGGATTATGAATGTTACCTTTGTGACGAATATACCGCTTTAGATGTGAAAAATGGGAAGAGTAGAACCAATTGGACGTTTGATACTGAGAGTGAAACTATGATGTATCCACGTAAACTCACATTATTAAGTCCAAAAATAATCACAGATCTATTATTAGAAGATGGGAGCTTTGATAAGGCGGTCACGGTTCAAGTCAAATTAACTTTCCTTAGGAATTGATAACCAACACAATAAATCAATTGAATCACACTTAGAAATAACTTTACACAGATTTTAAAATGAAAATACACCCATACGTGTTTGTCGGTTTAGAAACCAACATCAAGACAAGAATACGATCATCTAAAAAACTCTATGTCAATACTGACGAGATATTAAATATAATATCTGAAGAACAATCCATCTCAATTGAGAGTATTATATCAAGGGTTAGACATAGGGAAGTCGTAAGTGGAAGACAATTATTCTGTTACATTATGAGAGAAAAATTCGGTTTCTCTTACAGTAAAATAGGTAGATTAATCGAGAGGAATCACGCAACGATCATGCACTCAAATAAATCCCATAAAGATAATTACCAATTTGATAGGGAGTATCGAAATATGTGTGATAAAGTTCTTAAAAGGGTTTACGAAGTTAGTACTACGTTTTAATCAACTATAAAATCACCTTGTTGTAAATGTATGTAGGGTAAAAAGTATCATACCTGATAATAAAAGTCCTAAAAAGGTGTGATCATTTTGAGTCACTTTAGGGTTATTTTTAACACTTAATGAATCTAATAAACTTACCGCGGGTTTTTTACGTTCCCAACTGGGTTTATTAGAGGCACAACTACCAAATAAAAATATACTACATAACATCATTGCAATTAATTTTCTTTTCATGTCAAGAAATATTGTAATGGTTTATATGATGAATGGTGATCTACTCATCATAAATTGTACTATCCATCTTCGAGTACAATTTAATAAACTGTCCCGCTTTTGAGTTTGCTTCATCTTCTATCTCACCACCAATATCGGGTGGTTTAGGACCGTCTAAACGACCTTGTTCATATTGTAAGTGGTGTACCATTTCGTGTGCGATACTCCTCATAATATCAACAATGTGTCTGTTTTTAGAATTTACTTTTATGATTTTTTCTGAGTTAGAATAATTGTAATGTGCGGTTGTCTTGAGTTCTCCTCTACCATTTAGTAATTTTATTGTAGGTGTAACCTTTAGGCCCAATTCGTCTCTAACGAATTTTACAAATTCTACAATTCTACCCTTATCATTATCATTTAAGAAACTCATACTAATAAATACTATGGTTTAAGAAGTATACCCCAAAAGGTTTAGAAAAAACTTTCAGATGGTAATTCATTCTCATAATAGTATGACTCTAAGATATCAACTAACAAGTCAAAGTCAGCATCATCTAAATCTTCTTCTTCAAGAATTATTGGGGAGTGTAGTTTAGCATCGTCTAAACTTAATTCTACATTTAAATAATCACCGTCAGATTCGGCGGTAAATGTAATTTCTAATATTTGTTCTGATTCGTTGTAATAAAATTGAATGATTTCCATAAATTATAGTATAATAAACTATAATTACTTGGAACTTTACGAAAGTGTTCCGTGGACCTTAACAGGATCTATATGTCTTTTACCATCTAAGACCTCGTAATGTAGGTGAGCACCCATAGAATTACCTTTAAAAGGGTCATTACTCGCACCACCACTTAACCCTATTTGTTGTCCTTTAGAGACCTCATCTCCCTTTTTTACATCCCACCGTTTCAAGTGACAATACTTAGTTGAATAATCTTTGTGTTGTATTTTAACAAAACCACCACATCCATTTGGTGAAGTGTCTCTTGCCGCTTTTACTTTTCCATTTGCGACGGCATATACGGGTGTCCCTGATGGTACACCTAAATCACAACCTTTATGGTCTTTACTTGCACGACCACCAATATTCCTTGGACCAAACCCACTTGTTAATCGTGCCCCATTTACTGGCCATATATCTATTTGATCAAAATTTTCGGGTGGAAGACCCTGATAGTCAAAATTAGGGTTAAAACCACCACTATGTCCTGAAGAATTATCGGCACCTGACATGGCCTTACCATATATATCCAGAAACTTAGCGATAACATTTTCATTAAGTGTTACACCGAACTCAGATTTGAATATATTTATAAGTTGAGACTCTTTTAGAATAAATTTCATATTAATAAATATACAATTTTATATTAAATGTGTACTTTTTAGTATGTTAAACTGGAAGAAAATAAAAAATGAGTATCCTCTTTCGTATGAAAGGTTTGTTGGCACGATGTTCCCATACGTGGGTGTGTTAAGTGTGTCCACTTTAGATCTGTTTGAATCTAAAAGATTATACTATTTTTTTGATAAGTATAAGATTTATCTAACAATAGAAATGATTGGACCGAATCAATGGTTGTATACCATATCATTAGGTGATGGAACGATAATATGTCCTAGACAGACCTCCATGTCTTCAAGAGAAGAGGTAGAGATTGAAGGGTTTATGAGTTGTTTTAAAACATTAAACAATTTTGTACTATTATAAATGGATCTATCGGTAAACTTTTTATTACAATCCACAAGAATTCTTCACGTCGGTAATTACGATGAAGATGAATTAGAAATGATTTATAAGTTTATGTCAAAGGTTGACAAAACGATATTAATTCATTATCTTACCTCTAAGACAATTCTTTCTTACGATTCTGATTTAGAGTTGTGTCTTGAAATTGTAACCACATTAGTGGATATTTATGAAGAGAGAGAAGAATACGAGAGATGTATTGTCCTCACCAAAAAGAAAGAGAAAATAATAAAAATATTAAATATTTAAACTATGTCAGGACCATTTGGAATGTCGGAAGACGAAAGAAAAAAGATCTCATCACAACATAAAACTGAGATTAAGAATCACTTGGCTAAGAAGGCCGAAAGTGAGAAAGGTATACAAGCACCTAAGAAAGAAGAAAAATCCTCCTAATCAGAGGGTTTTTTTTATAAAATTAAGTGCGGACTCAATTACCTTATGCATGTCATAGTATTTGTATTCCGCCAATCTACCACCAAAGTAAACATCCTTTTCCTTATCAGCTAAATTTTTATACTTATTATAGATTTTAGTATTCTCCTTATCGTTAACGGGATAGTAAGGTTCTGTTAAACCCGCCTTATATTCGGTGGGGTATTCCCATGTAACCCAACTATTTTCAGACTCTATATCTTCAAAGTGTTTATGTTCAATAGTTCTAGTGTAAGGAATATCCTTTTCAGTATAGTTCATCATTACAACACCTTGATAATTGTCGGTCCCCATCTTTTTGTGATGAAACTCTGTAGTCTTATATTCCAACTCACCAAACTCATAATTAAAATACCTATCAATAGGTCCCGTATAAATTACTTTTTTATGTTTCGGTAATCTACTCTTAAAAAAATCAGTCTCCAACCTAACTTCAATACCTTCTAAAAGTTTATCAAATATTTGAGTATATCCACCTATGGGAATTCCTTGGTACTTGTCATTAAAGTAATTGTTATCGTATGTAAATCTAACAGGTAATCTTTTAATTATTTCTTTAGGTAGGTCAGTTGCATTTTTTCTCCATTGTTTCTCCGTATACCCCTTTATTAACTTTTCATATACGTCAACCCCAACGAGTTTAATTGCTTGTTCTTCTAAATTCTTTGGGTTCTTAATATGAGAACTTTGTTGTTTAATTATCTCTTTCACCTCATAAGGGTGAGTGACTCCCCATAATTTGGAGAATGTCCACATATTAAATGGTAAGGAATAAACCTCACCTTCGTAATTTGCAACTGGTCTTAAAGTAAAATTATTAAAGTCGGCATATTGATTTATCCATTTCCATACCTCTTCGTTTGAGGTATGAAAAATATGAGGACCATAGTCATGAACATTTATACCGTCTCTATTTGATGTGTAACAGTTACCACCGATATGGTTCCTATTTTCAATTACACAAACTTTATTACCCTTGTCAGTAAGTTCTCTAGCACAAATAGACCCAAAAAATCCACTACCAACTATTAGATAATCAAACATTATATATTCCGTATATTTGAAATAAAGTCTTCTCAAAATCCAAACATGAGAAAGGATATAGTTCAGTATTAACTAAAGAATGTATTTTTTTATAAAACTCAATAGGGTGTTTTTTAATTAACCTTCTACTGATTATGTGTTGTGCACCCGGTACGTTATATGAAGGGAAAGTTATGTTAATACCCATAGTTTCGCCGAAAGATCTCATCTGATCATCAATAGACTCATATTCCATATTATATCTATGCACTCTACCTAAAGGTAAAAATTCACTCTTGAAATCAAATCCGTTGATTTCATTTATCACGTCATTACAATGATCAAATGGATTACCTTGGACAAATGCAACGTAATTAGGTAGGTTATCATAATTGTCAATTATATATGACATGAATGTATGAGTTTCTCTACCAACATTAGGTAAATTATTTTCATACAGGTGATTATCCGATTCATTTTTATTGAATATAATTGATTCATAATTTAGTTTATTGGTCCAAGAAGTATCTTCGTTGTATCTTGAGACAACTACTTTCAAATCCTTATCACTTGTAAATAAATCTATATACTCCCTCCAACCACATTGTATTAAGTTATACTTATTTGGATCTCTCAAGTATAAGAAGTCAAACATTTTTTCGTCACTACCAACGTACCCACCTTCCACAGACTCTTTCACAACATCTTCAAATATCTCACATACCTCATCAACACACTTCTTAGGTACGAAAATGGAACCACCTTGTATATATCTCATTTGAGATAATGCATGTTGTTCATAATGATCCTCACCAACCCTAACATAAGGATGGTGACAAAAGAAGGTTACTTTATTATTATCTAATTCATTTATTTTCTGTGTATCGGGCCAACTAATACCTAATTCAGGTTTATCGTTTCTTAGTACACCCGCATCCGCCCACACAAATAAATCAGTATTAAATAAGTTTCTTTTATGTGCATCTAATATGTAAAAAAGTTTTGCAAACATAACCACGTTATAAAGTGGTTTAGTCATTTCAGGTACTTGAAATTGTATTTTAGATTTGAAGGACTCACTAGACATTAAAGTATTAAGAGGATTAAAGAACTTCTTATAACCAATGATATTTTCTAACGGTTCAATAACAATAATTGTTTTTTCTAAAGTTGGATCAACCTCTTTCCTAAAATCAATGATCTGTTTTTTAAATTTTTCCTCAGTGTAGATTACCATATTGGTATCTAAAAAAAGAATGTTTCTCATCCACATTAAGTAGGTGTGGTAAGACATTGTGAAGTTATCCCACTCATCTCTACCAATATCAAATATTGCGGTAACTATAGTAGTATTCTTTATATCCATGCCCAATCTACAATTGTGTTTTTGTGCCAAATTTTATTGTTTTCAAAATCAAATAAATTAGAATCATCATTTGAAGTAATTAAACTTGTTATTTTCATACCACATTGATTTAAGACTGTCGGTACAAACCCTTCACCATAACCATGGTATCCTTGATTATTTAATTCTAATAGTTTTTTCATTGCCCTGTTAGAATACCTTACTGTAGGGAAGAATGAACCAAACCATTCTGTAATACCATCTGGTAGTGTATCCCCGTCACCAGGGAATCTCTCTAACCACATGTGTGATGATGTTGTTCTATTATCTATCACAGGGACATTAGGTTGACTATTAACCCCATCTTTTTTAAATACAAAATATGATATGAAATCAGAATCATCTGTGTCTGTCTGAGTTAAAAATGAATTCCAATCATCTATTCTTACGTCATCATCGAAAAACCAATAATATTCGTAATCAGGATTAGATAAGTAAAAATTTAACATACGTAAATGTGCATGAAACCAAATGATGTTCCTGTTACCATGACTATTCCAATAATGTCTCTTACTTACGTTATGTGGAAAATTAAGATTTGTTCTAACCCCATCCTCAGTAAAGTGAAAACCTGGTTTAAATGATTGGTCTCTTGTAACATCAACAATCAATTCCTTATCATAATTATCTTTGGTTATAAGAGGTAACCAATCGGTATCTAACCTATTGTGTTGATGTGACATCGTACACATACATGCAATATTTTTACTCATACTCTTTTGTTAAAATATTTGACCACTCTTCAATTCTATTGAATTGGTGAACCATGGCGTATTTATTATTTGTTTTACTATTATAAACAGATCCGTCTTCCTTTAATTCGGGGACCCCATAACCTTTACCTAAAATGTTGTTTTTCATACCCCATTGAGTAAAGTACTGTGTTGGTCCTGACGTTGCACAATGCATTGCCCATCCCTCATCTAAATCAAAGATTCTTAGATTCTCAATCCATTGATCCTTAACTAAAATAATTAGTGCGGCCTGATCTTTAATATTATGTCCGTCTTCACTATTTTCACACATTTCATACATTTTATCATACAACTTTACAAACGCATCTTTCTTACCCGCCATTATACCCGAACATACTATCTCGGTATTCATACATGATTGTACTTCATTAGGAAATGTCTTTTTTAATACGTCCGCGTTCCATGGTTCCTCCCTAACTAAAATACCTTCTCGACTAAACCATATATCATGATTGTCAGTATCCAACATCTCAAAAGGATCTGAATGGAATAGAACGTCAAATACATCTGTAGCTAAAAATAAATCCGCATCGTAAGACTCTATAAAATTTCTTGTGTGAATTAGTCTTTGGTGGTTAATTCTCCACGTATCCTCCTCAATAACCTCCACATATTTTACCTTAAGATCTTCTAACGCTTGTCTATCTTCATCTGTGGTATTTGCGGCAATTAAAACAATCTCCGCATCTGAATGTTTTCTAAAACTTTCTACCCACCATTTAATTTTGTTCTTATGTTGGGATATGTTATTACTGAATCCTGTTAATACTTTTTTCATAATTTACCTTCTATTTTTTCTAACCAACCCTTAGATTCCGAGTGTGGCCAAACAATCCACTTTTGAGGTTGTCTAACGGTTTCAAATTCTTTCCATATATTAAATGTGTCCTTTGAACTGTTAAGATAAGTGTCTATTTGTTGTTTATTTAAATCTTCTCTGTGTATAGGTGTACCATCCTCATCTTCGAAAATAACCGCCCAAAATGAGTAGTCTTTTTCAGTAACGGAAGACCTATGTAGATTAATACAATGTTTAAATGATCTCGTCCAAGATGATTCATATTCCTCACCATATAGAGGTGGGTTTGGCGCAAAATTATTTTTCTTTGTATACTCTTGTACAGATCTCTTTTTGAAATTGACACCCGCATATCTTTCATAATCCTCTAAAGTTCTCTCAGTACCGAAATCATAAATCCCAAAATCTATATCCTTCTCCAAACCATCCATTTCAAATAACTTCCTATTTCGTAAATGAGAGTTAGTATTTCTATCACCCCAAGTTTTATCATCGTCCCATTGTTTGGTCCTACCTTTACGAGTATATTCGTGCCAAGCGATAATTTTGTGTGGGTGAAATAAGTCATAACCATGGGTGAACGCTCTTACAGCGATACTTATTTCTTCACCGTGGAAATAGTACTCAGGATCATGGGGGACCTCTTTAACAAAACTACCTAAACTAAACGCAAAGTGTGCCGAATAAAATCTACCAGGTATTGGTTCCGTCATATCCTTCCAACCTGGTATAGTTGCGGGTAGGAAGAAAACAGCACCCTCAGGTATGAATCTATCAAAATTCATTAACCATGGGACTTTAACTCTCCCTTCAGGGTCGTTCTCTGGATTATATGATGAAATATAAGAAGTTAATAAAGGTTTTTTATGTCCTTTCTTTTGTAACCCCTTCAACATCTTTATAAGTTCAGTATCCCAACCCTCAATAAATCTGTGGTGGGAATCTAACTGTAATGTATACTCCTCGTTTGTATATTCTTGTTGTAGTGTGTTTCTTGCCCAACACGCACCTTTAGAGTCTTTGTAATTGACATCAACAATTTTAAATCTTTTATCGTCTTTATATTTGTCTATGTTGTCCCACTCATCTTCATCAGAGTGTTGCCAACAAATACCAAATACCAAGTTTTCAGGTTTGTCCGCTTTATCAATACAGTCATCTAAGGTGTTAATCAGTTCTGGATCTCTATAGGATGCGATCTGAATAAATATTTTTCCGTTTTTTGCCATAATAGTAATTACTTGTTTTAAAATAAAATGTAAGTGATTTTTTTAAAAAAAGAAAGTGTTTATGAGGGGGTTGACTTGAATATTATTTTTATGTATCTTATAAGTATGTCACTCAGTAATACATATAATGTACCTAAAGTAGTTCTACACCATGTAGAAAAT
>Ga0209771_1001733_pt1 | contig 13824 bp, 4 predicted proteins | sample SaaInl59LU_5_DNA_FD_184639 | JGI IMG/M metagenome (GOLD analysis project Ga0209771, IMG submission 184639) | Marine microbial communities from expanding oxygen minimum zones in the Saanich Inlet - ESP_59LU_5_DNA (SPAdes) (version 2) | ecosystem: Environmental > Aquatic > Marine > Intertidal zone ...
TCTTTTGATAATAGAATAAGTAATATATCAGTAGATACAAGCTCTTTAGACTCTAGATTAGATGATTTAGAAGCAGCTACAGGATCTTACCTAACATCTGAAACAGATTCACAAACTATATCTATAGTTGGCGATCAATTAACTATTTCTAGTGGTAATACAATTACTATTCCTAGTTCTAGTTTTACACCTACAGATATTAGCGCATTAAATGCATATACAGCATCTAACAGCCTAGATTCTGCATCATTCGATAATAGAATATTAAATATAACAAGTTCTGGAGGAGGAAATACTTCGTTTGACGGATCTAGAATTATATCTAACGATAAATTAGGAGCTTTATTCACAGACAGTGTAAATCCAGGGACATCAACAGTAACTGAATTTCTAGATGCTGTATTTTACCCTAACTCAGGACCTTCATTTACTAATAGTGCTAATTTCTCAGTACCAGAATTTACTAACAACGGTAGTTACCTAATAGGTACGTTAACTGCTACTGATCCTGAAGGACAAGCTTTAACTTTTAGTAAAGGAGATACATATACTGATAATTTAGTCAACATACAGTCTAACGGTCAAATAATACTCAACTCAGTACCTACTACAGGTACATTCAACACAGACGATAGAGGTGATGGTACTTTAGCACATAAAGTAGAAGTAAAAGTTGTAGATACTTTTAATTCATCTGCTACTACCGACATATATATTACATCAATAAGAAATACCGCTCCTAAATTTAGAAAAGATTCTGTAAACGGTATGGTAATTAATGGTGTAATGCTACCAAGAACAGAAGCAAACGGAGCAACTAACGATTTATACAGAGTATACCTTTCTGATACAGAAGCAGATAATATTACAGTAGACTTACAACAAGATCCATCAGGACATTTTAATTTAACTCAAGTAGGGAACTATATTAGGTTAGATCAAGTAACTAGTTCATTAGATTATGAAACTAAGACTAACTACTTGATGGCAATTACAGCATCTGATGAACACTACGAAGCAGGAAATGATTTCTTAGCGATAAATACTATGACTATACAGGTAGAAGTATTAGATAATAAGACTCCTACTATTGCTAGCCAGACATTAAATTCAATCTCAGAAAACTCTAGTAATGGAGCATCAGTAGATACAATATCAGCTTCAGATACGGAAGGAGATACAATAAACTTTACTACATTTAATCAAATCGGTGCTTATTTAGATAATGTGCTAGTAAGCCCAGGTACTTACACAGGCGGAGGCCAGTTAGACCCTCATGAAAATCCTTTCCAATCGAATTCAAGCGGAAACGTAATAAGAAAATCAGGAGTCTTTATTAATAGCGATAAAATAAATAAATACGAATATGAAGTAAAGGTAAAAGATGCATATAACATAGAATCTTTACCAGCTACTATAACTATACCTATTACAGACGATCCAGCACCTTCTATATCCGGAGGTTCTCAATTTTATGTATTGGAATCTGCATTAGGAGGAGGAAAGGTATATGATGATGGAGAAGGCTACGGAAGTAATGCTACTAGGTTTACTTCTAATCAAAGCGTAACCTGGAATGTATCATCTTCAGCAGCAGACTTTAGTATTAATTCTCAAGGATACTTATTCCTTGCTAGAGATATAGCAGGATCATCTGATACAATAAACAGTTCAATAAACGGCACTGTAACCGCAACTAATAGTTTTGGCACTCATACAACCTCTAACTTTACAGTTACGGTAACAGATAATCAAGGGCCAATAATATTCTTTAATCCAAATAACTCTAACTTAAACACTAACGGGGCAAGACCTGGTAATAGTATTGCAACAGTTACATTTAATGATAGAGAAGGTGATAGTATTGATTATAACTCTTTTGTATTAGCTCCTATCAACTACGACCCTGCCCTAATTACATTTACTAGATCAGGAAATGCATTCCTTATTCAACCTAATCAAAATCTACCAGCAGGTACTTATCAATTTGATATTTCTGTTGCAGATGATACAGGATATGGAAGCAGTGCATCTCAATTCTCTATTAATATATTACAAGCACCTTCTGGAACCTTAACACAGAATGGTACACCGTATATAATAGAATCTGCTTTAGCAGGAAGTAACATTGTAACTAACTCTAATGGTATTCCTTCTGGTAACAGAGTAGATTTAGGAGTAAATTATAATCCTAAGTATAAAAATGCAACTGTACAATCATTCAGTTCATCCAATCCAGTTATAGATGTTACTCCTCAAGGGTATCTTTCTTTAGCTCAAAATATTAGTGGTTCGTCGATTGTATCAGGAGATATAATTAATACTACTATTACTTACGATGATCAATACGGCAATACAGGAACAGGTAATTTAAATATTACTGTTACAGAAAATGCTGCTCCTACAGTTAATATAACACCAATAGGTTTAAATACAGATCAAGCAACATCTGGTACTACGATTGCCACAATAGTAATATCAGATAGTGAATCAGATACCCCTTACAGTTTACAATTATCTGGAGCAGGTTCTGGATTAGTAAATCCTGTAGCAAAAAATGCAGCTTCTTCCTCTTGGGATTTAGTTGCTAATCAAAGTATAACAGCTGGTCAGTATTCAATTACTGCAACTGTAACAGATTCATTTAGTAAAGAAGGAAGCGATACAGATATATTAGAGGTAGTTAATGCAGCAGACTTTGGTAAGCTTTATATTTATACTTCTACCAGAACTGGAGGCGGTACTCTAGGTAATGCTAATTATAATGGCATAATGGGAATCGCATCAACAAACTCAGAAACACCTCCTAAAGTTACTGCTTTAACAGCAGATACTTCTTCACCTATTTATAAGTTGATTAATGGAAGTCTAGGAGATTCAAGTATTACAGTTGGAGGAGGAGTATTAACTAGAAGAGCAATCGCAAGCGGATCATCTCCTTCTGAAATAATAGAAAATATAGGAAGCTTCTCAGGAACAGGAACAGTCGCTGATCAATTATTATTTATTTACCCTAGTGGATCAGATATGTCAGGTATACCAACTGATATAGCATTTTCATTCGGAGGATCAGATGATGGAGATTATGTACTAAATATAAATGACGCAGGAGGCTTTGCTAATACTATTAACGGAGCTAAAATAAATAAAATTACCTTGAGTTCAGCTCATGAAGGATATGATGATTGGTTTGTATTAGGACGAACAAGTACTAACACCTCATTATCATATGTAGCAAGATTAACAGCAGAATCTGGATCAGCACCAGTTTAAAAATAAAACAGAAGTATGCCATTTTTTGGAAATAAATTAGAATTAACACCCCTCGCTACCGGATCTGGAACAGCGCTGGCTGATATAGAGTTCATTAAAGGAGCATTCTATACAGTAGCCCAGTATACCGAATTAGCAGCCATTCCGCTTGCTAGAGTATCTGAAGGTCAAATAGTTTGGGTTGAAGATGCTAGTTCTACTTACCAAGCTACTATTACTCCACCAAATTACATTAGTACATTTGCCCCTACAGTTTCATGGTCTGAATTTTCCGGCTTTGGAGGAGGCGGTGGAGCAGGAAGTGGAGATATAACAGCAGTAATAGCAGGAACTGGATTAACCGGAGGAGCATTTAGCGGTACTGCTACACTATCAGTAGATACAGGTTCTAATCATTTTGAAACTGGAGTATTAGATTTAGCATTATTTCAGCAAACAGGATCAGTATTTACAGCACATAGCAAATTAGGAATTACAGGATCACTAACTTTACAAAAAGACGATTCAGGAGATGCACTATCAATATATAGTGGGTCAATAAAAACATTTGGAATAACAGGAGATGGTCTACTTAAGATGGTAACTCAATCCTCTACTCCTACCCCGACACCTGGCGCACTATATTTGGATCAAAATTATAATCTATTTATAGGTCAGGAAGATTAAAATGAACATATTTATATTAAAGCAAATAACTTAAACTCATACAGATGCCAAATTGGAAGAAAGTCGTCGTTAGCGGATCGGGAATATCCCAACTGACAAACGATGCAAATTACCTAGCACAGTCAGATGCAGCAGCTCAACTTACAGGATCTTTCACCGGCTCTTTTAGTGGAGATGGTTCTCAACTTACTGGAGTATCAAACTACACAGATAGCGATACTTTAAATTACATAAATACCAAAAACGTTGTTTCTGGTTCATCACAAGTCTCCATCTCTTCTACAGATGGTTTTGCTGTATTCAGCGGAAGTGTCAAGTCTTACGCAGATGGCATTAACTCAGATTTATCTAGCTCTGTAGGAAGTATTGTTAATCCATTAGATAATAGGATTGACAGTTTAGAAAATTTTAGTTCATCTTTAGATGCTACTTTCGCTACCGAAGCAGAAGTAAATTCTTCAGTAACTGGTTTATCTGGATCAGCCCACGTACAGCGTGAAGCAATAAAATCTAGCTTAAATACTAGCATTGGAACAAACACATCAGCTATCTCATCATTATCTTCTTCCGCAGATAGCCAAAGAAAAGCAATTAAATCTGGATTAGATTCAGACATCACCTCAGCAGTAAGTACGCTAAGCAGCTCAGCAGAAGTTAAGAGAGAAGCAATCAGAACTGGACTTAACAATAATATTGGCAGTCTATCAGGATCAGCTCACAGCCAACGTAAAGCTATCGAATCATCATTAGATGGTAAGATTGGAGTTGAGAAAGATAGAGTTGACGCAATATTAAGTGCTTCAGTAGCAGATACAGATACATTCGCAGAGATTGTTTCTTTAATTAATTCTGTAGATACTGAAAACGATCAAGCATTTGCTGGATATGTTACTTCTTCTAATGCTCGTCAAACGAACATTGAAACAAGCGTAACAACATTGAGTGGTTCAGCAGAAGTAGCAAGACAGTCAATTAAGTCTGGATTAGCTTCTGATATTAGTACTGTAGACGGAAAAGCAAATACAAATGCTTCTAACATTTCTACTAACGTAAGTAATATAGCAACTAACGCATCTGGAATTTCTTCTAATGCATCAGCTATTACAGCTTTATCTTCTTCAGCAGAAATTAAAAGAGAAGCAATTAAAGCAGGTTTAGTATCAGTTCAAGAAGATCAAGATGGTAGATTAGGTAGTATTGAAGCATTCACTGCATCATTAAATTCTACTTTTGCAACAGACGCAGAAGTAGCTTCAGCAGTAAGTACACTATCAGGATCAGCTCATTCACAGAGAGAAGCTATCAAAGGAGCTTTAGCTTCAGATATTAGTACCAATGCAAGTAATATAGCTAGTAACGGTACAGCAATAACAACATTAAGCGGTTCTGCTCATACTCAAAGAGAAGCATTAGATTCAGCTCAATCATCAGCAGTAAGTTCATTAAGTAGCTCTGCAGACGGTCAAAGAAAAGCAATTGAGTCTTCTTTAGATGGTAAGATTGGAACTGAGAAAGGTAGAATTGACGCAATCTTATCAGCATCTGTTGCCGATACAGATACTTTCGCAGAAATCGTAACATTAATTAATAGTGTAGATACTGAAAACGATCAAGCATTTGCAGGGTACGTTACTTCTTCTAATGCTAGACAAACAAATATAGAATCAAGCGTAACTAGCCTTAGTGGATCTGCTCATATACAGAGAGAAGCACTTAAGTCTGGTTTAGCAGGAGACATTAGCACTGTAGACGGTAAAGCTAATACTAATGCATCTAATATTGCATCTAACGTATCCAATATAGCAACTAATGCTAATAACATTGGAACTAACAGTGCAGCAATAACATCATTAAGCGGTTCTGCTCATACACAGAGAGTCGCTCTTGATAGTTCAATAGCTTCTGAACAAGGTGTTCAAGATGGTAGAATTAATGCTTTAGAGATCTTCACAGCATCACTAGATAGCACATTCGCTACAGATTCAGAAGTAAGCTCAGCTATTAGTACTTTATCAGGTTCTGCAGACGGACAAAGAAAAGTAATTAAATCAGAATTAGCTGGAGATATAAGTACTAACGCATCAGCTATTACAGCATTAAGTAGTTCAGCAGAAGTTAAGAGAGAAGCTATCAAAGGAGCTTTAGCTTCAGATATCTCTACCAATGCAGGTAATATTTCTACTAATGCAGGAAACATAAGCACAAATGCATCAGGCATTACAGCATTAAGTAGTTCAGCAGATGTACAAAGAAAAGCTTTAAATTCAGCTCAATCATCAGCACTTAGTTCTTTAAGTAGCTCAGCAGAAGTTAAAAGAGAAGCAATTAAGTCGGAATTATCATCAGCTTATGCTTCTGCAGATACAGCATTAAGTAGTTCAGCTCATAGCCAACGTAAAGCTATTGAATCTTCTTTAGACGGTAAGATAGGTACAGAGAAAGACAGAATTGATGCTATTTTATCAGCATCAGTAGCAGATACAGATACATTCGCAGAGATTGTAGATCTTATTAATAACGTAGACACATCAAACGATCAAGCATTTGCAGGGTACGTTACTTCTTCTAATGCTAGACAAACAAATATAGAATCTAGTGTTACATCATTAAGTAGCTCAGCAGCAATAGCAAACGCTTCTATAGCATCAGATGTATCTACTAACGCAGGAAATATTAGCTCTAATGCATCAGCTATTACAGCTTTATCTTCTTCAGCAGAAATTAAAAGAGAAGCAATCAAAGGAGCTTTAACTTCTTTAATTAGCGCTAACACATCAGCAATATCAGGATTAGATTCAACTTACGCAACAGACGTCGCTTTATCTAATACTTCAGCATCTTTTGCAACTACTATAGACGGTTTAACATCTGATTATACAGAATTAACTAATATACCAGCAGGTATAATTTCTTCTTCAGCTCAACAAGTAGCAGGACTAGTAAATCAACAAGTTAATTTAGGTACCGGAGCGATAACAGCATCATACTTTAAAGGAGATGGTTCATTCTTAGAGAATGTAACAGTTGCACAATCAGCAACAGTTGTTAGAGACTTTACTAATGTAACTAGCTATGTAGTTAATCATAACTTTGGAGATAAAAATATCTTAGTAACAGTTTATGATGCTAACGATTACCAAATCTTCCCTGCTAGTATTCAAGTATTTGATAATACAGCAGAAATTAGATTTGACGAAGGAACAACAGGTAAGGTAATTGTAGGTAAAGGTGGTCATGTAGTATCTGGTTCAATAGAATTTGGCAATATAATTAACAAACCATCATTAGTATCTAGCTCAGCACAAGTTGCTTCATTATTTGGAGTTACTGGAGTAAGTGCTTCTATTGATTCAAGAATAGATGCTTTAAGCTCTACAGTTAGTAACTTAGACGGAAATTATGCTACAGATGCAGAATTAGCAGCAGTTAGTTCTTCATTCGCAACTACAGTAGGTGCAATATCAACTGACTTTGCAAATATTCAAAATAAACCATCACTAGTTTCTGGATCAGGTCAAGTAGACATTACAGCAACAGATGGATATACTGCATTAACTGGTACAATAACAGCAGCAGCTTCTGCTACGACTGCATTAAGTAGTTCAGCAGAGGTTAAGAGAGAAGCAATTAAAACATCTTTAGCATCTGATATAGCAACAGCTAACACAGCAGTAAGTACATTATCAGGATCAGCTCATACTCAAAGAGAAGCATTAGCTTCTGGTTTAGATGGAAAGATTGGAACGGAGAAAGGTAGAATTGATGCAATCTTAGCAGCAGCTTCTGCAGATACAGATACATTCGCAGAGATTGTTTCTTTAATCAATTCTGTAGATACTACTAACGATCAGGCATTTGCAGGATTTGTAACTTCTTCTAATGCAGCACAAGGTGTACAAGACGGTAGATTAGATAGTATTGAATCATTTACTGCTTCTATTGATGCAGCTTATGCAAGTGAAGGGCAGTTAACTTCTCTATCTTCTTCAGCAGAGGTTAAGAGAGAAGCAATTAAAACATCTTTAGCATCAGATATTAGTACAGTAGATGGCAAAGTAACAACAAACACATCTGGAATTGCTACTAACGTAAGCAACATAGCAACTAATGCATCTGGAATTTCTTCAAATGTAAGTAATATTGCTACTAACGCTTCAGGTATAGCTACTAACGTAGGTAATATATCTAGTAACTTAGGTAAAATAAATACTAACATTAGTAACATAGCAGCTAATGTATCATCTATATCAGCTTTATCTTCTTCAGCAGAAGTTAAAAGAGAGGCTATTAAATCAGCTTTAGCAGCAGACATTGCAAGTAACACATCAGCAATATCTAACTTAGATAATACGTATGCAAGTGATGCAGCTTTATCTAGTCTTAGTGGTTCAGCTCATATTAGTAGACAATCACAATCTCAAGCATCAGCTTTAAATGTAAGTAACCTATCTGGTTCTGCTCATACTCAAAGAGAAGCTATTAAAGGAGCTTTAGCTACAGATATATCTTCTAATGCAGGTAGTATTTCTACTAATGCATCTGGAATTTCTACTAACGTAAGTAACATCTCTTCTAATCTAGGAAAGATAAATACTAACGTAAGCAACATAGCTACTAATGCATCTGGAATTTCTACTAACGTAAGTAACATCTCTTCTAATCTAGGAAAGATAAATACTAACACCGGTAACATAGCAACTAATGCATCAAGCATTACATCATTAAGCAGCTCAGCAGAAGTTAAGAGAGAAGCAATCAGAACTGGACTTAACAGCAGTATTGGTAGTCTATCAGGATCAGCTCATACTCAAAGAGAAGCTTTAGATTCAGCTCAATCATCTGCTTTATCATCAGCAGTAAGTACATTATCAGGATCAGCTCATACAGCTAATGCAGCAGTTAAATCTGAATTAAATTCTAGTATAACTAGTCTTAGTGGTTCAGCAGAAGTAGCTAGACAAGCAATAGTATCAGCACAATCTAGTGCTTACATTGCAGCAGATGGAGTATTAAGCGGATCAGCTCATACACAACGTAAAGCTATCGAATCATCATTAGATGGTAAGATAGGAACTGAAAAAGGTAGAATAGATGCAATACTTTCTGCTTCAGTAGCAGATACAGATACATTTGCAGAAATTGTAACTTTAATTAATAGTGTAGATACAGAAAACGATACTGCTTTTGCAGGATATGTTACTTCTTCTAATACTCGTCAAACAGCAATTGAGTCAAGCGTAACTAGCTTATCTGGTTCAGCTCATTCTCAAAGAGAAGCAATTAAATCTTCTTTACAGGGAGCAGTTAATTCTAATGCATCAAGCATTACTAGCTTATCAGGTTCAGCTCACATACAGAGAGCAGCTCTAGACTCAGCTCAATCATCAGCATTAAGCTCAGGTATTAGTTCTTTATCTTCTTCAGCAGAGATTAAGAGAGAAGCAATTAAATCTGGATTAACATCAGATATTAATTCATCAGTATCTGGATTAAGCGGTTCAGCTCACGTACAGAGAAAAGCAATAGAAAGTAGTCTTGCAGGATCTATATCCTCAGCTAATTCAGCAGTAACAACTTTATCAGGTTCAGCTCATACTCAAAGAGAAGCTATTAAATCTGCTATTAACGGTACTGTTTCTACTAACACAAGTAATATAGCAGCTAATTTAAGTAAAGCTAATACAAATGCTTCTAATATTGCTTCTAACGTTAGTAATATAGCAACTAATGCATCTGGAATTGCTACTAACGTTAGTAATATAGCAACTAATGCTAATAACATTGGAACTAATGCATCAAGTATTACTAGCTTAAGCGGTTCAGCACATACTCATAGAGTCGCTCTTGATAGTTCAATAGCAACAGAGCAAAGTGTACAGGACGGCAGAATTAATGCTTTAGAGGTATTCACAGCATCTTTAGATAGTTCATTCGCAACAGATGCAGAAGTTAGTTCAGCAGTATCTGTATTAAGTGGATCTGCAGAAGTTAAAAGAGAAGCAATTAAAGCATCACTTGCAGGAGATATATCAACTGTAGATGGAAAAGCTAATACTAATGCATCTAACATTTCAACTAACGCAAGTGGTATCGCTACTAACGTAAGTAACATATCATCTAATGCATCAAGCATTACTAGTCTATCAGGTTCAGCTCACGTACAGAGAAAAGCAATTGAATCAGGACTTAATACTACAATTAGTAATTTAAGTTCTACTTTAAATGTAGTTGGTAATAGCGGAACAGATTCAGTAAATCTAAAAGACGATAGTTTATCAATAGTAGGTACAGCTGGAGAAATTTCTACAACAGTTACTAACAATCAAATTGCAGTAGGTATAGTAGATAATGCAACGTTAACAGGTAATGTAACAATTACAGGAAACTTAAACGTAACAGGAGATACAATACAAGCTCAAGTTGCTAACTTAAACGTAGAGGATAGATTTATACTTCTTAACTCAGGAAGTGCAACAGGAGATGCAGGTATTATATTTGGAGGCTCAGACGGAGTGGTAAATGTAGGTTCAGGTATATTCTGGGATAGTCCTAGTAACGTATTTGGATTTGCAGATGGAATAGCAGCAGATGCTACAACAGCAACTCATTCTTCTAAGTTAGGTAATATACAAGAAGCTTCATCATCTCCAACAACAGCACCAGACTTCCAAGGAAAAGGAAGTATACACATAGATACATCTAATGAAGAAATCTGGATTTATAGTTAAAAAAATAGTTAATAAGTTATATAGAATTATGGGATTAAAAGACAAAGTACTACAAAAGGCAGCAGTTAAAAAAGAAGCAGAAGAAATTACTCATGCGGACGCTGCCTTTATAATCTCTAAGTTACGTAAGGCTAGTTATATAGGAACAGAATTTGAACAATTCTATACTGTTATGGCTAAACTCACTAACATAGTTGAACAAAAGTAAAAATTGGCCTTCGGGCCTTTTTTTATTGTTTTTTGATGCTATTTATTAGAAAGCTATTATAGGCCTCGTAAGAGGAAGTGGGCTTACATAAGTAACCAACCGTAATATTAAGTAACATGCCGAATTGGAAAAAACTGATAGTTAGCGGATCATCTGCTCATCTGTCAAACCTTAACGTAACTAATAATGTAGATGCATTAACCTTTTCAGGAGATGGATCTAACCTTACCTTCTCTGGTACAGGACTTGTTAGTGGATCTTCTCAAGTTAATATTACAGCATTAAATGGATACTCAGCATTCAGCTCTTCAGTTGAATCCTCAATAAACTCTGTATCTCCAACTGCTACATCTTATAGACAAAGCATTACAGGAGCATCAACATATACAGTGACTCATAGTTTAGGAGAAACTTTCTGTCAAGTAAGTGTATTCGATAACAATAAACAACTAACCTTACCAGCTACAATAGAGGCAATAGACTCTAATAATGTGAGTGTTTCTTTTGATGAAGCATTTACTGGTACAATAGTAATAAAGAGCTAAATAAACATTAGAATTAACATATTTATATTAACATAACAGCGTAAAAAAACCATAATGAGAATACACAGTCCAAAAATGACTAATGCCGAAGCAACAGGATCCTTTTCCGGATCTTTTACTGGTGTTGGTAACTTCGAAGGCCTAACAGCCGATAGCGTAGAGTACGCTAATGTAACAAGCAAACCAACTTTAATCTCAGGATCCGAACAGGTAACCTTATCAGGTACTATAGGATATAGCGCTTTCAGCTCTTCTATTGATGCTTCTATAAGTACAGAGAAAGGAAGAATTGATGCTATATTAAATGCTTCAGAAACTGATGCAGATTCTTTTAAAGAAATTGTAGACCTTATTAACTCTGTAGATACTACTAACGATCAAGCTTTTGCAGGATACGTTACATCTTCAGGTAATAGACTAACAGCTTTAGAATCTTCAGTAGCAGGACTAGATAGTACATATGCAACAGACGTTGCTCTATCTAACGCTTCAGGCGCTCTTGATACTAATATTAAAGCTAATGCATCAGCAATCGCTAATTTAGATGGTAATTACGCTACAGATTCTCAATTATCAAATGTATCTGGAGCATTAGATACAAGCATTAAAGCAGTAGCTACAGACTTAGCTAATTTAGATAGTACTTACGCTTCAGATTCTCAACTATCAAATGTCTCAGGAGCTCTAGATACAAGTATTAAAGCTAATACATCTTTAATTGCAGGACTAAATAGTACTTACGCTTCTGACAGCCAATTAAGCAGTGTATCAGGAGCATTAGATACAAGCATTAAAGCTAACGCAAACGCTATCGCCGGACTAGATAGTACTTACGCTACAGATACTTCAGTATCCTCAGCAGTTAGCAGCTTATCAAGCTCAGTAGACGTAACAACAGCTGCTCTTGCAGCAGACATTGCAACTAACAGCAGTGCAATAGCAGGACTAGATAGTACTTACGCTACAGATACAGCATTAGGATTAGTAGATGCAAAAGCAAATACAAATGCTTCTAACATATCTTCTAATGATAGCGATATAGCAACTAATGCATCTGGAATTGCAACTAACGCAACAAACATTTCTACTAATACAAGTAAATTAGCTGGTATAGAAAACGGAGCTACAGCAGACCAGACACCAGCACAACTTTTAACTGCTATTAAGACAGTAGATGGAGCTGGGTCAGGATTAGATGCTGATTTACTAGACGGTAATACATCATCACATTTCGCTACAGCGGCTTCTGTTTCTACTCATGCAGCTAGAACAGACAATCCACATAGTGTTACTAAAGCACAAGTAGGATTAGGAAGTGTAACTAATGAATCAAAATCATCATTATTAAACAACACTGCATTAACAGGAACACCAACAGCACCAACAGCAATTGGATCTGATGATTCTACTAAAATAGCAACAACAGCATTCGTACAGGATAGAGTTGATGCAGTAATAGGAACTGCAGGAGCAGCACTAGATACTCTAGGAGAACTTTCAGCCTCTTTAGCATCAGATCAATCAGGATTAGCTTCACTTACTACAACAGTAGGTACTAAATTAGCTAAAGCAAGTAATTTATCAGACTTAACTAATGCATCAACAGCAAGAGGTAATTTAGGACTAGGAACAGCAGCTACACAGAACTCAGGAGTATTTGCATCTTCAGTACAAGGATCTACAGCAGATTCAGCAGTACAGCCAGATGATTTAGCAACTGTAGCAACTTCAGGTGCTTACTCTGACTTATCAGGAAGACCAACAACTATATCTGGACCACAAGCTACAGCAATTGCTACTAACAGCAATAAGGTAAGTAATGTGTCTACTAACTTATCTACAACTGCATCAAGTACTGCATTAGTAGTTAATTCATCAGACGGTAATAACGCTAGTATACCAGCAGCTACATCTACAACATGGGGTGCAATGACCGATGAAGATAAGGCTAAATTAGATGGGATAGAAGATGGAGCAAAAGGAGATCTATCAGCAGCAGAAATATTAACTGCTATTAAAACAGTAGACGGTGCAGGATCAGGATTAGATGCAGATTTACTAGATGGTAATTCATCAGCATATTTTGGAACAGCAGCAGCAGTATCAACTAACGCAGCAGACATTGCAACTAATACTGGTAAATTAGCCGGTATAGAAGCAGGTGCAACAGGAGATCAATCAGCAGCAGAAATATTAACTGCTATTAAGACTGTAGATGGAGCTGGATCTGGATTAGATGCAGATTTACTAGATGGTAATTCATCAGCTCACTATGCTACTGCAGCATCAGTTTCAACAAACACTTCTAATATAGCAACCAATACAGGTAAATTAGCTGGTATAGAAGATGGAGCTACAGCTGATCAATCAGCAGCAGAAATATTAACTGCCCTTAAGACAGTAG
>Ga0209771_1001734_pt1 | contig 13812 bp, 12 predicted proteins | sample SaaInl59LU_5_DNA_FD_184639 | JGI IMG/M metagenome (GOLD analysis project Ga0209771, IMG submission 184639) | Marine microbial communities from expanding oxygen minimum zones in the Saanich Inlet - ESP_59LU_5_DNA (SPAdes) (version 2) | ecosystem: Environmental > Aquatic > Marine > Intertidal zone...
TCACCAACATTTGGGATATCAGAAGAAATTTCTTCTGGCCCAAGCTTGGTATCACGAGCAATACAGCTAAGTTCTTGAATATGAATAGTCGTGAAACGGTCTTCCTGAGCAACACGCTCAGAGATAAGGATTGAATCCTCAAAGTTATAACCATTCCAAGGCATGAACGCGATACGCATGTTTTGACCAAGTGCAAGGTCACCAAGGTCTGTCGAAGGACCATCGCCTAGCACGTCACCTGCAACAATCGGATCACCAACATTACACGTTGGGCGTTGATTGATACACGTGTTTTGGTTTGAACGTGTGTACTTCGTCAAGTTGTAGATGTCGATACCTGCTTCACCAGGAAGCATTTCATCTTCAGCTACTTTAATAACGATACGGCTAGCGTCGACATAATCAACCACACCACCACGTTTAGCAACTACGGTTACACCCGAGTCTACCGCGATAGTTCTTTCCATACCGGTACCAACAAGCGGCTTATCAGCGCGCAGTGTAGGTACTGCTTGACGTTGCATGTTTGCACCCATAAGTGCACGGTTAGCATCATCGTGTTCTAGGAACGGGATAATGCTTGCAGCAATTGAAACGATTTGCTGAGGTGACACGTCCATGTATTTGATGTCTTCTTTTGGCATCAAGGTCGTTTCACCACGGTGACGACAAGGAATAAGGTCGTCAACGAGCTCACCGGCTTCGGTCAATGCAATATTCGCCTGAGCGATTGCGTATTGGCCTTCTTCGATTGCTGATAGGTAATCAATTTCTTCGCTAACAATACCATCGACAATGCGACGGAATGGCGTTTCAAGGAAACCGAAATCATTGGTACGGGCAAAGCTCGCCAATGAGTTAATAAGACCGATGTTCGGGCCTTCCGGTGTTTCGATTGGACACAGACGACCGTAGTGGGTCGGGTGTACGTCTCGAACCTCAAAGCCTGCACGTTCACGAGTAAGACCACCCGGGCCTAATGCAGAAATACGACGCTTGTGCGTTACTTCTGATAGCGGGTTGTTTTGGTCCATGAACTGAGATAGCTGTGATGAACCAAAGAACTCTTTAACCGCAGCCGAAATAGGCTTAGCGTTAATAAGGTCTTGAGGCATGATGTTATCAAGGTCACCTAAACTTAGGCGCTCTTTAACCGCACGTTCTACACGTACCAAACCAACACGGAATTGGTTTTCAGCCATTTCACCAACTGAACGAATACGACGATTACCAAGGTGATCGATATCATCAACTTCGTCTTTACCATCACGGATCGTAATAAGTTGCTTCATTACCGACACGATGTCTTCTTTATCCAACGTGCCAGAACCGATAAGTTCTTCACGACCTAAGCGGCGGTTGAACTTCATACGACCAACAGATGACAAGTCGTAACGCTCTTCAGAGAAGAACAAGTTTTCAAACAACGTTTCTGCCGCGTCTTTTGTCGGTGGCTCACCAGGACGCATCATACGGTAAATTTCAACTAGCGCTTCAAGGCGGTTAGTTGACGAATCAATACGCAACGTATCTGAAATGTAAGAACCGTGGTCTAACTCGTTGATGTAAAGTGTCTCGAACTCTTTGATACCCGCTTGGCTCAGGGCCGCAAGGTTCTCAAGCGTAAGCTCGTCATTTGCACTTACAATCACTTCGCCGGTGTCTTCATTTACGTATGTCGCAGAGAATACACGGCCGATTAGGTAATCTGCTGGTACTTCTAATTCAGTCAGTCCGGCTTTTTCTAAAGCGCGAGTATGACGAGCAGAAATACGACGACCAGATTCCACAACAACGTTACCGTCGCCGTCGATGATATCGAATTGAGCAGTTTCACCGCGTAAACGGTCTGGCACTACTTCCATCAACAGCTTATCTTTGTCGATACGGATGCTAACTTTTTCGAAGAACGTGTCGAGGATTTCCTCTGACGTCATTTCTAACGCGCGTAAGATGATAGTTGCAGGCAACTTACGACGGCGGTCGATACGTACGAACAAGTTATCTTTCGGGTCAAATTCAAAATCTAACCACGAACCACGGTATGGAATAACACGTGCATTATAAAGCACTTTACCAGACGAGTGAGTTTTGCCTTTATCGTGATCAAAGAAAACACCAGGTGAACGGTGCAACTGAGATACGATAACACGCTCTGTTCCGTTGATAACGAACGTACCGTTCTCTGTCATCAATGGAATTTCACCCATGTACACTTCTTGTTCTTTAATATCTTTTACGGTACCTGGGGCTGCGTCTTTGTCAAACAATACTAACCGTAGTTTTACTCTTAACGGAGCAGAGAAAGTTACGCCGCGTATTTGACATTCTTTCACGTCAAAAACTGGCTCTCCCAGGCGATAGCTTACATATTGAAGCTCTGAATTACCTGAGTAACTTTTAATTGGAAAAACGGAACGAAATGCTGCTTCCAAGCCGTATTGAGCATCGGCGTCGATCTCAATAAACTTTTTGAAAGAATCAAGCTGAATTGAAAGAAGGTATGGAATTTCCAATACCTGTGGGCGTTTGCCAAAATCCTTACGGATACGTTTCTTTTCGCTATAAGAGTAAACCATGGGTTCCTCAGCCTGCTGATTTATGACCCAACCTGCTGCTAAATACTTTAAAACGCGTGCGACGGGCTAAGAGCTACGCTTTAAATGACGCATTAAGCAACAAACTTCCACAACCCTATTTCGGGTGATCCAATTAGCATACAACACTTTTTAACCAATTATTAGTTAACTTGTTGGATTTTTATGCTTTTTATTGTTACACCGATATGCGCATCACGTCATGTAGATAAGGGTAAGATTCTACACACTATACAGCGCAAAAAGGCTGGTGGTTCAAAAAACCACCAGCCTTGCCGTCTCAGGCAAATAATCTAATCAAATTAGATTACTTAACTTCAACTTCAGCACCGGCTTCTTCAAGCTCTTTCTTAAGTGCTTCAGCTTCGTCTTTGCTTACGCCTTCTTTGATAGCTTTAGGAGCAGATTCAACTACTTCTTTAGCTTCTTTAAGACCTAGGCCAGTTGCGCCGCGAACAGCTTTGATTACTGCAACTTTGTTTGCGCCGAATGAAGTCATTACAACGTCAAATTCAGTTTTTTCTTCAACTGCTGCTGCTTCAGCTGCTGGACCAGCTACAGCTACTGCTGCAGATGCGTCAACACCGAATTTTTCTTCAGCTGCTTCGATAAGCTCAACCAGTTCCATTACTGGCATTTCAGCGATCGCGTTTAAGATATCTTCTTTAGTTAGAGCCATGTGGTCTAAACTCCTGGGTTTTTAAAATGTTAAAAAAATCAATATGCCAAAAACGGGAATTACTTCTCGTCTTTGATCGCCGCCAATACGCGCACAAACTTGGTAGGTACTTCGTTGATAGTTCGAACGAATTTGCCAACCGGTGCTTTGAAGGTTGCAAGTAATTTTGCAAGTGCTTCGTCGCGAGTAGGAAGTGAAGCAACTGCGTCCAATTTCTCTGGACCAAGTAGACCACTACCAATAGACAACGCTGTTACATTTAGCTTATCGTTCTGCTTTGCAAAGTCTTTGAAAAGACGTGCTGCACCGCCAGGTGCATCAATTGAAAAGCCGTAGATAAGCTGGCCTGTAAGGGCGCTATCTAAGTCTGCAAATTTGCTGTCTGCCAACGCACGCTTAGCTAGAGTATTACGTATAACCTTAAGGTATACGCCTTGCTCACGAGCTTTTACGCGCAGGTCAGTCAGTTCTGCAACTTCCATCCCACGGTATTCAGCGACGGCAACGGATAGAGCGCGAGACGCAACTTCAGAAACTTCTGCTACGATCTCTTTTTTTGCTGCTAAACCTAGTGCCACTGAGTTCACCTCTTTGTATCTGATTTTGTCTACAGTTTCCTGCTAACGCCATCAGGGTTCACAGATTGATATCAACAAAATTGATGATACCGCTCTACGGTGTTTGTTACCCCAGAGAGTCTGAGTCAAACCACCGTCTGCGCAGGTTGTTCTATTAAGCGATATGTTTAATGTGATAGTTCTCTTACCTCTATCACCACGTCGCACCTGCGGTCTTGGACGGGAGTGGCCAATCAGCACTGCTGTATTGACGACTCCAACCCATTACCTTTACAGAGAAACCGAGTTGCCCCGGCAGGGTATTAAAGACCTACTGAAGCTTTATCTAGAGATACGCCAGCGCCCATAGTGGTGCTTAGGCTGATCTTCTTGATATAAGTACCTTTAGCTGAAGAAGGCTTCGCTTTCTTCAATGCTTCTAGTAATGCTTCAAGGTTCTCTTGAATTTGGTTTGCTTCGAACGCGATCTTACCAATGCTAGCATGGATGATACCGTTCTTATCGTTACGGTAACGAACCTGACCTGCTTTTGCGTTCTTAACCGCAGTAGCTACGTCTGGTGTTACAGTACCTGTTTTAGGGTTAGGCATAAGACCACGTGGGCCTAAGATTTGACCTAGTTGACCAACAACACGCATTGCGTCTGGGCTAGCAACTACAACGTCAAAGTTCATTTCGCCTTTCTTAACTAGCTCAGCAAGGTCATCCATACCAACGATGTCTGCACCCGCTTCTTTAGCTGCTTCAGCGTTTGCGCCCTGTGTGAACACAGCAACACGAACGTCTTTACCTGTACCGTTTGGAAGTACAGTTGCACCACGAACGTTTTGGTCAGATTTCTTAGCGTCGATACCAAGGTTAACTGCAACGTCGATGCTTTCAGCAAACTTAGCAGTTGCTAACTCTTTAAGAAGAGCAACAGCTTCATTAATTTCGTATTCTTTCGTCGCTTCTACTTTCTCACGAATGAGACGAGCGCGTTTTGTTAATTTAGCCATCCGATTAGTCCTCTACGTTCAAGCCCATTGAGCGAGCAGAACCCGCGATAGTGCGTACCGCTGCATCTAAGTCAGCAGCAGTTAAGTCTGGCTCTTTAGCGTTAGCGATTTCTTCCAACTGAGCGCGAGTAACTTTACCCACTTTTTCAGTGTTAGGACGGCCAGAACCACTCTTGATGCCAGCTGCTTTCTTAAGCAAGTATGATGCAGGAGGAGTTTTAGTTTCGAATGTGAAAGAGCGATCTTCGTATACTGTAATTTCTACAGGTACCGGAGCGCCTTTCTCAAGGCTATCAGTTTTCGCATTGAAAGCCTTACAGAATTCCATGATGTTTACACCATGCTGACCTAGTGCAGGACCAACTGGTGGACTTGGGTTAGCAGCGCCAGCTGCAACCTGAAGCTTGATAATACCGCTTACTTTTTTAGCCATTTTACATGCTCTCTTGTTTGGGTCTGACGCCTCGCAAATACAGAGAATATTTGCTCAATCGGCTTCCCGTTTCCGTTTAAAAGGGCGCGCATTATATAAGGTGACCAATTACTATGCAAGGGGAATTTAGAATAAAAAAACACCTAAAGGTCAGTATTTTTCATATCGCAATGTGGGTAGGTTTATCAGAGCTACTTATTAAGTTTGAGAAGCTTAATATTAACATGAAAGGCTTAATGAAAGCCTAGGAGACTTTTATATGGAATGACTAAATGAAAATGACATCAAAAGCGTATCTGGCGGTGACGGCTCGGATGTAGCTGCGGGAAGCCTTGCTGGTGGGGGGATTGGCGCGACTGGCGTCGGTACTATTGTTGGGACTGCAGACGCCGTAGTCGATTATAATGAAACATTGGATGAATAGGTGAAACTGTCACGTACTGGAAGACTATACATGGTTTGCTTTATGTTTAGTCTTTTTTCACTTGGCGCGTTTGTTGGCGAAAAACCTTCTATTCTTCTGTTCAACTACGCAGCGGTTTCAGCGTCGCTTTTAACAATTTTTTGGTTTTACAGATTGAAAGCAGATATAGCGGGAAAGGCGTATTTCTATAACACGTCACTTCGATTGTTATTCACTACCTTTATGTTCATCAGTTGTTTAGTATGCGGTCAATTCTTCGACCAGCAATACAAGTGGATAGTGGTTGTGGTAGCAGCGTTAGCATCGTTTGGATACATTAATTGGAAAAGATGAATCTCGTTATATGGGTAATTTTAGTAGTTGGTACAAACTTAACGTTGAAGCGGATATTTGAAGTTGGCTTTTGGGATAGATTAGGTAGGAGCCGCAGGTTTTCAAAGCGTTCCGCCGATATCACACAGTTTATATTTGTTTTCTGCTGTATGCTCGCTTTGCACCTATTTGTACTTGGTGACTGAAGTTAGCCAAAGCTCATTCAAAATAACTGATACAAAAAAGCCCCTTAATTAAGGGGCTTTCGACAATTTTTTGGCGTTTCAAAACCGTTGATTAGCCTTTTTCAACTTGACCGAACTCAAGGTCAACTGGCGTAGAACGACCGAAGATAAGTACCGATACTTTTACGCGGCTCTTTTCGTAGTCTACTTCTTCTACCACACCGTTGAAGTCTGCAAATGGACCGTCGGTAACACGAACCACTTCACCTGGCTCAAATAACGTTTTCGGTCTTGGCTTATCAACGTTTTCTTCAAGGCGATTTAAGATAGCATCAGCTTCTTTCTGCGTAATTGGCATTGGACGATCTGACGTGCCACCAATGAAACCAAGCACACGTGGAACGCTTTTTACTAGGTGCCATGAGTCTTCGTTCATCGCCATTTCTACTAATACATAACCTGGGTAGAACTTGCGCTCAGATTTACGCTTCTGACCAGCACGCATTTCAACGACTTCTTCGGTAGGTACCAGAATCTGGCCGAAATGCTCTTCCATATTGTGCATTTTTATGTATTCAAGCAGCGTTTTTTTAACGCGCGCTTCATACTGAGAATATGCTTGTACGACGTACCATCTTTTCTTTACTTCTTCTTCAGACATACGCTTATGCTCCTATTCCAGTAATAAAGCCAACGACACGAACAATAATGCCGTCTAGACCCCAAAGAATTAGCGCCATCACTAACGTAGCAGCTAACACAATTAGAGTAGTTTGATTTGTTTCTTGACGAGTAGGCCAAACCACCTTGCGCACTTCTGTGCGAGACTCTTTGGCAAAGCTTAAGAACGTACTGCCTTTGTCAGTCGACGCCGCAATAAACCCAGCTACCACTACGACTACTACCGCAGCAATAGCGCGGTAAAGTACCGAAATTTCACCATATACTGTGTTGGCTGTTACCAAGCCAGCAAGCAGGGCGAAAACTACTACCCATTTAAACATGTCCAATGCATTGGACTGATTTTCCGTTTTTTCGCTCATGTCACGATCCTAGCACTACAGCGTCGTCATCACTCACGCAAAAGATACGCAAGCACTAATGTTTGGCAGGGGTGGAGGGACTCGAACCCCCAACCATCGGTTTTGGAGACCGCTGTTCTACCAATTCGAACTACACCCCTGTGGTGTTTTATTTGTATATCAAAATTTACTTACACTGCCCTTGTGAAGTGTGCGTCTTTTCTTAGGAAAGTGCGGTATCGCAAGGGAGGGAGGCGTATTATACTTAACCACTTCCAACTTACAAGCGCTTTATCTTGTCCCTTTCCTATCTTTGTGTCACTTCATATTCAAAATATGGGCTTATTCAACACCAATGAAACCGCCCGTTTGATGGGCCCATAACTTGGCATAAATCCCTTCTTGCGCGATAAGTTCGGCGTGCGTTCCCTGCTCGACGATGGTGCCTTTATCTAACACAAGAAGCCTATCCATTTGTGCAATCGTTGATAAGCGGTGTGCAATAGCAAGTACGGTTTTGCCTTCCATCACTTTGTCTAAACACGCTTGAATGGCGGCCTCGACTTCAGAATCTAACGCAGACGTTGCTTCGTCTAGCACTAATACCGGCGCATCTTTAAGTAACACACGGGCAATAGCAACTCGTTGGCGTTGGCCTCCAGAAAGTTTTACGCCACGCTCACCGACATGCGCGTCGTAGCCGGTGCGTCCCTCACTATCTGTCAACGTCAGGATAAAATCGTGGGCCTCGGCTTGTTTTGCTGCGCGGATCATATCGTCTTCGGTTGCATCAGTTCTCCCATACAATATGTTGTCTCTAACCGAGCGATGCATTAGCGAGGTATCCTGTGTAACCATACTAATTTTGGCCCGTAGGGTTTCCTGGTCGACCTCGGTAATATCCTGACCATCAATAATGATACGGCCTGATTGCGTATCGTAAAAACGCATCAATAAATTCACCAATGTTGACTTACCCGCGCCGGAGCGTCCGACTAGCCCCACCTTCTCGCCCGCTTGTATTGAAAGGTGAAGGTTGCTGAATACATTTATCAGCTGATTGTTGGCACCGTGATAGGCGAAATTTATATCGTCAAATTGAATAGCCCCGCCACTTACCTTTAGGTCTGAAGCATTCTCAACATTTTTTACGGCAATGGGCTGCGCAAGTGTGTTCATACCATCTTGTACGGTACCTAAGTTTTCAAATAAACCGGATACTTCCCACATTACCCAATGCGACATACCGTTTAAACGAAGACATAAACTAATCGCAATCGCGATATCGCCAGGGGTAGCGATACTTTCTAGCCATAGGAAAATAGACAACGCACCTACAGCAAAAATAAGTATCGCATTGGCTATTTCCACACAAAATTCTAACACCGTCACTAGGCGCATTTGCGGGTACACGGTTTTTAGAAAGCCATCCATACTCTCTTTCGCGTAATCTGCTTCACGACGGCTATGAGAAAACAGTTTTACCGTTGTAATGTTGGTGTAACTGTCAACAATGCGCCCTGTCATCATAGAGCGCGCATCGGCCTGGCGTTGCGAGACCACTTTAAGTTTTGGCACCAACACGCGTAATATGGCTATATACACAAAAAACCAGATAACCAGTGGTAACGCTAAGCGCCAGTCAGTGCTAAAAATAAGCACCACCATTGAAATAAAATACACACTGATGTACACCAGCAAATCGAGAATTTTTGTTACCGTTTCACGCACAGAAAGTGCGGTTTGCATGACTTTAGTGGCTACGCGTCCCGCAAATTCGTTGTGGAAAAAGGTAAGGCTTTGGCCCAACAAATAGCGGTGAGCCTGCCATCGTACTCGCATGGGATAGTTTCCCATTAGCGACTGACGAGAAAAGAGTGAGCGCAGTAAAATAAAAAGCGGTATTAAGATAAGCACCGTGGTGCCCATGCCTACCAATGTCCATTTTTGGTCGTCCAAAAACGTTTCACGGTTTTGCTCAGAAAACCAATCCACCATCTGCCCTAAAAATCCAAAAAGGGCAACTTCTAACATCGCCACGATGGCGCTTAATAATGAAACGGTAAATACGACGCCCCACATGCCTTGCGTATAGTATTTGCAAAAGGCAACAAGCCCTTTGGGTGGTTGTGTGGGGGCATCGTCGGGGAAAGGCTGGGTGAGCCGTTCAAAGAATGAAAACATTAAGCAAACTCGCGTAATTCAAGCAATAGAATTGTGAATACGCGATTCTACACGAAGTGTTCAATAGATGCGTAAAACATCCTTAATGTTCTCAGATGTTTTTACAAATACTTATTCCACAAAGCCAAGCGTTGCGAGTATTTCCTCCACTTTTTTCTGATGCTGCGACTGCCACTGCTCTAATGTCATTGATGCATCTTTCGTCGCACGCGCTTTGGCAACATCGTAAACGTCTGAGGCTTGCTGTTGCGGGATCACCGCAATTCCCTCTTCATCCGCCACAATGATATCGCCAGCCTCAACCCTCACCCCTCCGCACGTAATTGGCTGATTAAGCGGGCTGATACACTTCTTGGCACCGGGCTTGGGTATTACACCACGTGCAAAGACGGGGAATTGGTTTTCGCGCGTTTCGGCTAAATCTCGTATTACACCATCAATAACAAAACCCTTTATTCCCCTTGATTGGGCAATTGCGCAGACATTTCCACCTGCGACAGCAAATGCATCATCTGCTTCTACAACGATAATATCGCCCGCTTTCGCTCTGTAAATCGCAGCATGCAACATAAGATGGTCACCAGGGGCACACTTCACAGTAAATGCGGGCCCTGCTATTCGAGGCATACCACTCCACAAGGGTTTTATTTGATAATCAATAAACTGTTCCCGTGGCAAGGCATCAGCATAATCACAAGGTGATACTTCATCAAAATTGGGCATAGCATTGTCCTTATGTCGAGCGTGTTTAATTTGTACAAAGGTCGATGTTTACTATAACGAACTTACCGGCATAAAGTTGTTACAACCTATGTATTTTCACTATAAGTCCTTTTTCTAATGGTTGTGGCATGATAAGTATTCACAATAACAACACGCCGCGCGACAGTGCGTAGGCGTACAACGACATCAAAGAGGAATCGCAATCCATGTTAAAGAATGTATTGAGTTTGAGTGTTGCGCTCGCGCTAACCGCATGCAGCCCACAAAGCACAACAAACGAATCGCAAACGCAGGCTAGCAGTGAAGTAACGCAAAAACAGGCCATGACGTCAGGCGTGATTAAAGAAAACATGGATTTGACTGTCGACCCAGGCGACGACTTTTTTCGCTATGTAAACGGCAAATGGTTAGACAATACCGATATTCCAGCGGATAAATCTAGCTACGGTTCGTTTGTGATCCTTCGCGATGAAGCACAAGACCACGTCATGGATATTATTAAGTCTTCTGCCGAAGGTGACTTTAAAGCCGGAAGTGATGAGCAGAAAGTGGGCGATTTTTATCGTGCCTACATGGACATGGAAACGCGCAATGCACTAGGCACTGCGCCTTTAACGCCTGAGCTAGAAAAAATCAGTAGCATCGATAACTATTCAGAACTCGCGGCCTATTTTGCTTATGCATCTCGATATGGTTTCGGTACACCGTTTAGTCTTGCGCAATACCCTGACTTAAAATCACCACAAGAATATCTCATCTACACGTGGCAAAGTGGTCTGGGGTTACCTGACCGTGACTACTATTTCAAAGATGACGAAGCCTCGCAAAAAATCCGTGATGCTTACATGGCACACATAGAAAAAATGTTTACGTTAGCTGGGTTTGATGCCCCCGCTGACAGCGCAAAAATGCTTTTCGATTTAGAAACAAAAATTGCGAATGTTCACATGTCGAAAGAGGCTGCACGTAATTTTGCGGCTAATTACAATAAGCTAACGATAGAAGAACTCGGTGAGTTGATGCCTAATTTCGACTGGAGTGCTTTTTTAGACGCAGCTGAAATGACAAGTCTTTCGAACATCGGCATTTTGCAAAAAGACTTTATGACGTCCATTGATGGCATTATCAGTGAAACGTCGCTGGAAGACTGGAAAACGTTCTTACAGTGGGGACTATTGAACGCGTCGGCCAGTCGCCTAAATGAAGCGCTCGATACCGCCAATTTTGAGTTTTACAGTAAAGTACTGCGTGGTGTTGAAGAACAACAGCCGCAGTGGCGACGTGCAGTCAATCTTGCTAATACTCATGTAGGCGAACTTATTGGGAAAGTATATGTTAAACAACATTTTCCGCCCGAAGCTAAAGATCGCATGATGGAAATGGTCAATAACCTCTTACTTGCTTATAAACAAAGCATTGAAGAGCTTGACTGGATGACAGAAGAAACACGTGCACAAGCCCTTGATAAACTGTCTAAGTTTACGGTGAAAATTGGTTACCCTGATCAGTGGCGTGACTATTCAGCCCTTACCGTTGATGCAAGCAGCTTATTCAACAATATTAAGCGCTCTGCGGATGTGTTGTACGCAGAGACACTTAAGAAACAAGGCGGCCCAGTATGGACGCACGAATGGGGTATGACACCGCAAACCGTCAACGCCTATTACAACCCGCCTCTAAACGAAATTGTATTCCCAGCTGCTATTCTTCAGCCGCCATTTTTTGATATGAATGCTGAAGATGCTGTGAATTACGGTGGCATTGGCGCGGTTATTGGTCATGAAATTGGCCACGGCTTCGATGACACTGGCTCAACATTTGATGGTGACGGCGTATTAAGAAACTGGTGGAAAGATGAAGACCGTGCAGAATTTGAAGCTCGTACAGGTAACCTAGTTCAGCAGTATAATGCGTTTGAGGTATTACCCGATTTATTCGTTAACGGCGAATATACGCTGGGCGAAAACATCGGTGACTTAGGCGGTATAAGCATAGCGCTGAAAGCCTACCACCTTTCGCTTGATGGCGAAGAAGCGCCTGAATTAGACGGCTTTACCGGCGATCAACGTGTATTCATCGGTTATGGTCAAGTATGGGCAAGTAAATACCGTGACGAAGCGTTACGTACGCAAATTCAAACAGATTCTCATTCGCCGACGCAATTCCGTACGAATGGCGCGGTAAGAAATGTTCCTGAGTTCTACCAAGCCTTTGACGTAACAAAAGAAGATGCGCTTTACCTACCGCCAGCAGAGCGTGTGAAAATTTGGTAACGGTGACATTTTAGCAACAAAAGGCGACACTAACCTGTCGCCTTTTTCGTACCTGACAACGAGAAACGTTTATGCCAGCACTAGTCATTATCTATCTATTTACCAGTACGCTTTACCTTGTATTGCTTTCACAATCTCCTTACCCGTTTCAATGGCTAATTAAAGTAATACCTATTTCACTGTTGTTGCTTCCAGCGGCGAGGATATTGTCGCGAAAGCTATCCGTGTTGCTTTGTGGCGCTGTATTGGCCAGTGGTAGTGGAGACATCGTATTGGCACTGCCTATTGAACATAGCTTTACATTCGGCCTAATGAGTTTTTTTATTGCGCATTGTCTATACATCGGGGCATTTTTACACATAAAGAAATCGTACAATAACCCGCAACAACACCCGAAAGAGCACCACAAACTTGCGATATTCCCGTTACTGGCTATTACTGGGTTCGCACTCATAATAGGCATTATTATTTTGCCTAATACTGGCAGTCTGCTTGTGCCGGTAGCGGCATACCTGTTTCTTATTACTGGTATGGGGTTAAGCGCTTTTATGTTGCGTATGCCGGCACTAACGCAAGCTGGTGTAGTCAGCTTTTTACTATCAGACGCTGCATTGGCTTATAACCTTTTCAATGGTCCGGTTGCTAATGCGAGTGTGGTGGTCATGAGTACCTATTATTTAGCGCAGTTACTGATTATCTATGGCGTAGCGAATACAGTGCCGTCACGCTTTACTCAGCGTCAATAGTGCCTCTATGGCCAAGCCAGCCTTATTTGATGGGACGAAGATGTGGTCGTGATAGTAGGCGGCAACCACATTCGCGCTTATTCCTACTTGCGTTAACGCCGCACTCATCGCGGCTGTCATACCAACGGCATCAAGACTTGAATGTACTTTGCAGGTAATGCGCTTATATGTTCCCTCAAATACCAAGTCTGCCTGTAACGCTGCATGTTTTTCTAAAATGAGCGTCACCCCCTCTTCCTCCTTAAACAAGGCAAGCGCGTCGTCGACTAAGGTAGAAGTGACTTGGCTTGGCGGCAGACTAATAAATACATAATCGTCAGTACTCATAACCGGAGTAAGATTTTTCAGTAAGTAAGACAAGTCAGTAATGCCGCCCATCACAATCCTTTTTCGTTATTTAAAGGTTTAAAGCTTACGCGCTCGGACACGCTTGCCTTTAATTTTCCCATCTCGGAATAGTGCCATAGCACGCTTCACACTTCGTGTTTTCACCGCGACAAAACTTTTACTATTTTGAACGGCGATTTTACCTACATCGTCGCCAGGAATCCCGGCATCTTTCGTCAACGCACCCACCAAATCACCTGGGCGGAGCTTTTCTTTTTTACCAGCACTTAAAGAAATACATGAAAATTCAGGCAACGTGATGCGATTTTTG
>Ga0209771_1001741_pt1 | contig 13760 bp, 12 predicted proteins | sample SaaInl59LU_5_DNA_FD_184639 | JGI IMG/M metagenome (GOLD analysis project Ga0209771, IMG submission 184639) | Marine microbial communities from expanding oxygen minimum zones in the Saanich Inlet - ESP_59LU_5_DNA (SPAdes) (version 2) | ecosystem: Environmental > Aquatic > Marine > Intertidal zone...
CTTTAGAAATCACAACCGGTTTGTCAAATTCTGACTATATCTTTATTTGGAGAGATGATACTGGGACTGTTGTAGAAACAACCTCTAGTTATGTGCCAACTGAAGCAGGTGTTTATACTTTAGAAGTTTTTGATGCGCTTCTAGCCACCCAATGTGCGGCACCAATTGAAGTATTCACAGTGATAGAAAGCTCACCGCCAACGGTTACTGCAGTGGTAACGACTCAGGCATTTGCAGATACACATATTGTCGAAGTTACTGCAACTGGCCTAGGAGATTATGAATACAATATCGATCAAGGACCATGGCAAGACACAGGCTTATTTGTAGGTGTAAATCCAGGAGAACGGATTGTGAATGTACGGGATTTGAATGGCTGTGGGGTAGGGCAGGCAGTTGTTTACATCATTGACTATCCAAAATATTTCACACCAAATGGAGATGGATACCACGACACTTGGAACATCTTTAGCATTTCAAATCAGTTGAATGCAAAAATTCAAATATTTGATCGGTACGGTAAACTCTTAAAGGAAATACGTCCCTCTGGTGATGGTTGGGATGGCAGCTACAATGGGGCCATGTTGCCATCAAGCGATTATTGGTTTGTACTATACTACAACGAGCCCGTCACAGGTGAACCGGTGCTATTAAATGCCCATTTTTCTTTAAAAAGATAGGGAACTTGTTTAAAGATATAGAGCTTATAAACTCATGCTTAATGTGAGTGAAACATTAGAATTCGTTCGGTTTATTCTAGCGACGTCTAAATTACCTGCGTTAAAGAAACGCTGGTCCATTTTACGATTTGAATTTTCATAAGCCAGATCCAGTCGAGAACCTCCAAAATTATATCCTAGCCCAAGTGAAAATCCTTTAAGATCGCCATAAGCAGCAGTGTCCTTGTAAGGGCTTTGCTCTAGTTTATAGCCTCCACGGTAACTAAACTTCTTATGTCTTAGTTCGCCTCCAATACGGATGGTGTTAGCTGCTTTTAAAGTATTACTGATGATTGAGTTTTGTTGTGAAAAATCACCACCAGAATTTGATCGAAATTTAGTTCCACTGTAGTCTTTTCTAGAATAATCAATACTGATCAGTCCAGTATCTCCAATAATAAAAGCAGCACTCCCCGTAATTTTAGCAGGCGTACGCAGGTTGTATTCTGGAAACACATTAATAACAGCAGGGTCAACCTCTGCTTCAAGGTTTGTGGCATCTTCAAATGTATAGAGATACTGTGTGGTTTCCTCCCTCAGTCGCAGCCAGGTAGGGCTGTCGTATGTGAGCCCCAATCTTATGAAATCATTGACTTTTACAATGCTTCCAAGTTGTAGTGAAAAGCCTTCACCCGTTGTTAAAAGAGTGTTTTTAAAATCAACTTGATTTATTGTAGAGCCTGTATTTGTATTGTCCTCATAGAAGTATGTGCTTCTTTCGTAGTTTAAGAAGTGAGAATTTAAGTTGATTCCAAAATAGATGTTTTTGTCATATTGAAATCCAATATTTGCAGAAAATTTACCATTGTATCCTGTTGAGGCATAGCTGTATTCTTGATAGAAGTCGCCATCAGCAATATTGGAGGTGTAAGTCGTATTATCATTATCTGTTTCATCAGCAGGTTCTAAAATATAACTTTCATATCCCAAAAAAGCCTGCTGATAACGAGACCCATAAGCAGCTCCGATTTCGCCGTAAGCCTGAGTAATACTTTCTCCTTCTAGAGCTGTAATTTCATCAAGTCTGAGTCCGTTCGCATAATCGGTAAAATAACTGCCAATAGAATTTTGCGTCGTTCCAACTGCTAAAAACTGGTTGTCATAGTTTTGAAGTTGCTCGTAAAACACACCGATTACAAATTTATTCCATTCAGATTCAAGGTCTCTATTGTTAAAAACAAGGGCCGCTCCAATTTGATTCATATTAAAAGAATCGTCTTTCAGAGTTTGTGTATTTGAGCCATAAATCACATCGTTTGACGTACTTTGAGTAGCAATTGTCATAGCGCCATGGCTTAAATTAAAAATTGCAGATCCAGCCGGATTGATACTTACTGCCGACATGTCGCCACCAAGTGCACCAAAAGCCCCACTCATTGACTTAAACCGCGCTGTGCCTTCAGTTTCTCCTGTTGAATATCTTAAAGCATCCGTTAAGTCTTGACCATAGGTGCTTACCATGGAGATGATCCCCATTAAAGTTAAAACTAAATTTTTCATTTGTGTTTGTTTTACTTATGCCTAATTATTTCTTCTTCTTGTAGAGCTGCCCCCGCTGCTGCTTCTGCTGCTGCTGCTGCTTCTTGTAGTTGAACTTGACCTTGTTGTAGGTCTTGTTGTAGGCCTAGCTGTAGACCTTGTAGGTCTTGTAGAAGAGGGCCTCGAATATGTTGAAGTTCGTGTAGGTCTGGTGGTTGTATTAGGGCGAGTGTTCGGGTTTGAGGAGCGCACGCTTGAGTTGGTTCGCGCTGGTCTTGTGGTAGTAGAACGCGTTGTCGATCTACTGGGTCTTGTAGTCGACCTATTGGGTCTGGTTGTCGATCTTGAATCCGAACCTGTAACTCTGCTTCTGGTTGCGGTACTTAAAACACTTCGACTGCTTAGGCTTGAGTTTCTATATCTTGATCTTCTTTGTCCATTGACGTATGAATATGAACGGCCTCTGTAGCGATTGTAGCCATAGTTGTTGTATCCATTATTATAGTATCCGTAATTGCTGTAACAACCATAGTAACAATATGGGTTGTTCCACGAATTGAAATAGTTGGGTTGCCACATGAAGCCCCAATTGTTCCACCCAAAATTCCACCCCCAGTTATTCCCCCAGTTATTTCCCCAGTTGTAGCCCCAGTTGTAGCCCCAATTATTTCCCCAGTTATTTCTCCAGTAGGGTCCATTATCATAAACATTGATGATTATTTCGCTGCTGTTGTTTTCGCCCCAACCGGCATAATTGTTAGTGTTTTCGGAGTCGTCCTCATAAGCTCCTTCATAAGAGTCAACGTCTGTAAAAACAGTATTGTCCTCTTCAATTTGAAGTGATTTTTCTCTAAAATAATTTTTATAATAATCCGATGAATTGGATGTGTTGACTGACGTTTCAGTAACTTCTTCTACAGGGTCAGAATCTGAATAAATCCCATCGTCATAGATCCCAGAATATTGGAAAGATCCACAAGAACTTAGGCTAAAAAGCATTCCAACTACAAAGGCTAGTGGCATTTGTTTTGTCAAAGAAGTAATAAATTTCATAAGAGTTTAAATTAAATTGTTGAACGTCACAAAAATACTTAGTTTTGTCAAACTAATTATATACAGTGCACTATTATCAATAGTTGTGCCAAATTACAAAAATATGAGTAAAAACCTTACATCAAGATCCGAAGATTATTCAAAATGGTACAATGAGCTCGTAGTGAAAGCTGATTTGGCTGAAAACTCAGCGGTCAGAGGTTGTATGGTTATCAAACCCTATGGCTATGCTATTTGGGAAAAAATGCAAGCAGAATTAGATCGCATGTTTAAAGAAACGGGACATCAAAATGCGTATTTTCCATTATTTGTCCCCAAAAGCCTTTTTGAGGCTGAAGAAAAAAATGCGGAAGGATTTGCAAAAGAATGTGCGGTGGTGACTCACTACCGTTTGCAAAATGACCCTGATAATCCTGGAAAACTTCGGGTCGATCCAAAAGCAAAACTAGAAGAAGAGTTGGTCGTTAGACCTACTAGTGAAGCCATCATTTGGAATACATTTAAAGGATGGGTGCAATCGTATAGAGATTTACCACTTTTAATCAACCAATGGGCTAATGTGGTGCGATGGGAAATGCGTACGCGTTTGTTTTTAAGAACTGCAGAATTTTTATGGCAAGAAGGGCATACTGCTCATGCAACCAAAACTGAAGCTGTCGAAGAAGCCAAACTCATGAATAGGGTCTATGCAAATTTTGCTGAGAATTTTATGGCAATTCCAGTGATTCAAGGCGTTAAAACAGAAAGTGAGCGTTTTGCGGGTGCAGAAGAAACCTATTGTATTGAAGCTTTAATGCAAGATGGTAAAGCATTGCAAGCAGGAACTTCTCACTTTTTAGGGCAGAATTTTGCGAAAGCATTTGATGTTAAATTCGCAAACAGTGAAGGAAAACAAGATTATGTCTGGGCAACTTCGTGGGGTGTTTCAACACGTTTGATGGGTGCGCTTATCATGACACATAGCGATGACAAAGGTTTGGTATTGCCTCCAAACTTAGCGCCTTACCAAGTGGTCATTGTTCCTATATACAAAAGCGAAGAACAGTTGGTCGAAATCACAACAAAAGCCGAGGCAATTATGAGTGCTTTGAGAGCAGATAATATTTCTGTAAAATACGATCACAGAACCACTCAGCGACCCGGTGCTAAATTCGCACAACACGAATTACAAGGCGTACCTTTAAGGTTGGCTATTGGACCAAAAGATTTGGAAAGTGGAACAGTAGAGCTCGCACGTAGAGACACACTAACCAAACAAGTGGTGGCTTTAGATAACTTAACAGATACAGTAAAAACTTTAATAACAGAAATTCAAGCAGGACTATTTCAAAAAGCATTGGATTTTAGAGCCAATCATATCACAAAAGTAGATTCATTTGAGGTTTTTAAAACTGTTTTGGAAGAAAAAACTGGATTTATTTCGGCACATTGGGATGGGACTGCGAAGACAGAGGATAAGATCAAAGAACTCACAAAAGCGACAATTCGTTGCATTCCAATAGACTCGGACTTAGAGGATGGCGTTTGTGTGTTTTCGGGTCAACCTTCCAAACAGCGCGTTTTATTTGCCAAAGCCTATTAAGGTTAACTTTTTTTAAAAAAAGTTAGGAAGAAGTTGTAACATTTAAAAATAGTTGTATTTTTGCAACCGCATTAGAAATAATGAATGCTATTTGAAATAAAAACAGATTCATCAAGATTTTGTTTTTGGTTATAAAAAATGGCCCGTTCGTCTATCGGCTAGGACGCATGGTTTTCATCCATGTAAGAGGGGTTCGATTCCCCTACGGGCTACAATTATTTAATAATAATAAATTAAGAATTATGGCAAATCATAAGTCAGCTTTAAAAAGAATTAGAAGTAACGAGTCCAAGCGCGTGCTAAATAAGTACCAGCACAAAACGACGCGTAATGCAATTAAAAATTTGCGTGAACTAACTGATAAGAAAGAAGCACAGAAATCATTTTCAACTGTGTCTTCAATGATTGATAAGTTGGCCAAAAACAACATCATTCACAACAACAAAGCGGCAAACCTAAAGTCTGGTTTGTCAAAATTTGTTGCAGCACTATAACACACATACGTTGGCAACCTAATATGTAGGTTGACATTAAGTAAATACCACAAAATTTAAAAAACCCTTTGAAGCGCGCTTCAAAGGGTTTTTTGTGTTTTAAAATGTCTTTACAATCTTTTTGTAAAATGAAAATCCAGCTCCACAAAGTCTCTGACTTCGCGGAACAAAAAAAGCCTTTCGAGATCGAAAGGCTTTTTTTATAAATTAAAAATGAATAACTAATTACCCATTCATGGAGATTAAAAACTCCTCGTTGTTGCGTGTTTGTTTGAAACGGTCGTTGATAAATTCCATCGCTTCTACAGGGTTCATATCTGCAAGGTACTTTCGCATCACCCACATACGTTGAATGGTTTTTTCGTCTAACAACAAGTCGTCTCTTCGTGTACTTGATGAGGTAAGGTCAATGGCTGGGAAAATACGACGGTTGGAAATCTTACGATCCAATTGAAGTTCCATGTTTCCTGTTCCTTTAAATTCTTCAAAAATCACCTCGTCCATTTTAGACCCTGTTTCGGTCAATGCCGTAGCAATAATGGTAAGAGATCCTCCATTTTCTATATTTCGAGCCGCTCCAAAAAATCGTTTTGGCTTGTGAAGAGCATTCGCATCCACACCACCACTCAAAATCTTTCCAGATGCTGGTTGTACGGTGTTGTAAGCACGTGCCAAACGCGTGATCGAATCCAAGAGAATCACCACATCATAACCGCATTCTACAAGACGTTTTGCTTTTTCCAAAACGATGTTCGCAATTTTCACGTGCTCATGCGCTTCTTTATCAAACGTAGAAGCAATCACTTCGCCACGAACATTACGTTGCATGTCTGTGACTTCTTCAGGACGTTCATCAATTAATAAAATCATTTGATACACTTCAGGATGGTTGGCAGCAATTCCGTTGGCAACATCTTTAAGAAGCATTGTTTTACCCGTTTTTGGTTGCGACACAATCATACCACGTTGGCCTTTTCCAATTGGAGAAAATAAGTCCATAATTCGAGTGGAAATGGTACTTTGTTTTTCGGCGATGTTAAATTTTTCTTTAGGAAAAAGAGGTGTTAAGTGTTCAAATGCTACACGATCTCTAACAGCTTGTGGATCGAGACCGTTTATTTTACTGACTCTTATGAGTGGGAAATATTTTTCGCCTTCTTTTGGGGGGCGTACATGTCCTAATACAGTATCTCCATTTTTTAAACCAAATAAACGGATTTGAGATTGAGATACATAAATATCATCAGGGGATGCTAAATAATTATAGTCAGAAGACCTTAAGAAACCATACCCATCTTGCATAAGGTCTAATACACCTTCACTTTCAATGATGGCATCAAATTCAAAATCAGGCTCTTTATAACGGTTACGAGTATCTTTGTTTCCGTTATTACCTTGTTTTTGATTTGGGTTTTTATTTGGATTCTGTTTTTGATTCGGATTTTGATTTGGGTTTTTATTTGGATTCTGTTTTTGATTCGGATTCTGATTTGGATTTTGGTTTTTTTGTTTTTGAGGCCTAAGGTTCCCTTTAGGAGTGTCCTTTGAGTCTGTTTTGTTACCAAGAGTTGTTTCTGTTTTTTCCGTTTCTTTGGATTCAAATTTTCCCTTGAGAGGTTTGTTTTCAGAAGTCGTTTCCTTTTTTGGTGCTGGGGTTGCTTTTGTTTCTGAATTAGATTCTTTAGTAGGTTTTGAAATACGTTCTCTTCTTGGTCTTGGTGGCTTATTAGTCACTGGAGGAGTCACGATTGCAGGATTGGCAGCTTGTAAATCAAGTATTTGATATACAAGATCTAATTTCTTTAAACTTTTAAATTTAGGAACGTTCAGTTCCTTTGCAATTTCTTGCAGTTCAGGGAGTTTCTTTTCTTTTAATTGTGAAATTTCAAACATTATAGATGTGAATTAATTTTAAATCCTTTAATAGATTAAAGAACTAATTATTGAAATGATTTTATGAAGAAGTAATTTTTATTGTAAATTGAATAAAGCGAATTGAGTTTAGTTTCGCCGTTATAAGTGCAATTATACGACTTTATTTTTAAACTTTTTATAGATGTAATAAAAAAGAAACTATTATTTTTGTGAAACATTAAATCAAGAATGCTTCAAAGAATTCAAACATTATACTTATTATTTGCCGCCATTTGTTCTGGGGTTCTTTCTCAAGTTTTGCCTCTAAGAAATACAGAGGTGAGTGCTGAATTTGCTTTTGAGTCATTAGAGTATATGATTTTATTTTTAGCATCAGCCTTGCTGTCGTTAATTTCTATTTTTTTATTTAAAACAAGGCAAACCCAATTTGTATTAGGGCGTTTAAATATTATATTAAACTTAATTTTACTAGGATTATTTATATATCGATTGCTAACTATATCTGGAGAAACTGCGAATTCTGAGAAAGGTATTGGGTTGTTCCTTCCTATTTTATCTATCGTATTATTGGTTTTTTCCAATAAGGCCATAAAAAAGGATGAGGCGCTTGTAAAATCAGTAGATCGGTTGAGGTAAATAACTTTAGTAGTAAGAGTGCGAAAAAAAACCTTGAGATTTCTCAGGGTTTTTTTATGCATTTCTTTTAAATTCGATGATCTCAAGATTTTGAATTGTATTGCCTGAAATTTCAAACCGAAGCATGGTTCTGACGGTGTGAATTCCATATGTCCCAACTGCTCCTGGGTTCATGTGTAAGAGGTTAAGTTTTTTGTCATTCATCACCTTTAGTATATGCGAATGTCCACTAATAAACAGGTTGGGAGTGTGCACTTTAATCATGTCTCTTACGGCAGGGGCATAGCGCCCTGGATACCCGCCTATGTGTGTGATCCAAACTTTAACCCCTTCACATCTAAATTTTAAATGCTCTGGAAATTCCAAACGTGCTTCAGCACTGTCAATATTTCCATAAACAGCTCGTAATGGCTTTAGTTTTTTTATAGCATCCGTCACTTTTAGATCGCCAATATCGCCAGCATGCCAAACTTCGTCGGCCAGTTTCACGTGTTTTAGAATTTCTTCTCCCATATAACTATGAGTGTCCGAGAGTAATAAAATTTTTGTCATTAGAAAATGTTAATGAGAAAGCTATTAATGATAAAGTCTATTTATCTTTGTCTTTATAACTACAAAAGTATCAAATTAGCTTGAGATATTTTATTGATTTATCTTATAATGGTCGTGCCTATCATGGCTGGCAAATTCAACCCGATGTTACTACGGTTCAAGCGGAGCTGAATCATGCACTCAGTACCGTCTTAAGAGTTCCTTTGGAGTCTATGGGAGCTGGGCGAACGGATACAGGGGTTCATGCAGAACAAATGATAGCCCACTTTGATATCGATACTAAAATTGACGTCAAGGACATTGTTTATAAACTCAACGTGTTTCTTCCAAAAGATATTCATATCAATGCGATCTACGAAGTGTATCCGGATATACATGCCCGTTTTGAAGCTTTAAGTCGAACCTATGTCTATAAGGTCTCAAGAACAAAAAATGCCTTCAAATACCAAAACGAATTGACATATACACTTCCATTAGATCTTGTATTGATGAATCAGGCTGCAAAAATTTTGTTAGAATACACCGATTTTCAATGTTTTTCAAAAGTGAAAACAGATGTAAAAACCTATGCCTGTACTGTTATGGAGGCAGGATGGGAAGTCGAAAACAACAGTCTTCACTTTACAATTAAAGCGGACCGTTTTCTTAGAAATATGGTGCGTGCCATTGTTGGTACCATGATTGAAGTGGGAGCTAAAAAAAGAACCTTAGAAGAATTTCATGAGATTATTTCTTCAAAAAACAGGTCAAATGCAGGCACATCAGCCCCAGCTCACGGACTGTACTTAATTAATATAGAATATCCAAAATCAATTTATGTCCATAAAGAAAGCTAAAAGCAAAGTTTTTGATGCGCAGTTATTTAAAAGGTTGCTGCACTATATCAAACCTTATACAGGGTTTTTTATTCTTGCAATGACCACCGTCATTGGTTTGGCAATTTTTGGAGCCCTTCGTCCTAAAGTTTTACAGTTGGCCATTGATCAAAATATTGAACAGAAATTTGAACCTGGTTTTCTAAACTATATGCTTCTTATGTTAGGACTGTTGGTTCTCGAAGTAACTTGTAATCTGTTGTTTATTTATTATGCAAGTTGGCTGGGTCAATCTGTGGTAAGAGACATTCGCATTAAGCTTTTTAACCACATTCTTGCCTTTAAAATGAAATACTTTGACAACTCGTCTGTAGGAGTTTTAATCACACGAACGGTGACTGACATGGAACGTATTGCCGATATTTTTGGGGAAGGGCTGTTTATGATTTTTAGCGATATTTTAAAAATGAGTGTGGTAGGTGGAGTTATGTTTTATATGAATTGGCGCCTGAGTGTCATTGTGTTTTGTACGTTGCCAATCGTTTTGATCGCCACCAAAGTATTTCAGAGATATATGAAAAAAGCATTTGAAGACGTCCGGAACGAAGTTTCAAATCTCAATTCTTTTGTTCAGGAGCGTATCTCTGGTATGAAAATCGTTCAAATATTTGCTAGAGAACAAATTGAGTCTGAAAATTTTAGAGCCATCAACGAACGCCATAAAAAAGGGTGGATCAAAACCGTTTGGTATAATTCTGTATTTTTTCCCATTGCAGACCTGTTATCATCCGTAACTTTAGGGGCAGTGGTGTGGCTTGGTGGTCTAAACACGGTATTGGATCAAACGGCTTCTATTGGAGATTTAACCGCATTTATAATGATGGTGCCAATGATTTTCAGACCCCTTAATCAGATTGCCAATAAATTCAACACACTTCAAATGGGAATGGTAGCCGCCGATCGTGTTTTTAAAGTGTTGGATACCAAATCTCATATCCAAGACCATGGGGATGATATTCTCGAAAATGTAAAGGGAAATTTAGAATTTAAGAAGGTTAATTTTGCTTATATCGAAAATGAGCCTGTATTAAAAGGGGTGTCTTTTAAGGTAAATGCTGGCGAAACAGTTGCTATTGTTGGAGCAACGGGAGCCGGAAAATCTACCATTATAAATTTGTTGAATCGTTTGTATGACATCACCACTGGAATTATTACGATTGATTCGAAAAACATTAAAACAATTTCAGTTAAGGACTTGAGACAAAATATCGCGGTGGTGCTTCAAGATGTGTTTTTGTTTGCAGATACGATTCTGAATAATATTACTCTCAAAAACCCAGATATTACTGAGGCGCAAGTAGAAGCTGCAGCTAAAGAAATTGGCATCCATGATTTTATCATGAGTTTGCCAAAAGGGTATCATTATAATGTTAAAGAACGAGGGATCATGCTGTCTTCGGGTCAACGTCAATTAATTTCTTTTTTAAGAGCCTACGTGACCAATCCCAAAATATTGATATTGGACGAAGCTACTGCTTCAATAGATTCTTATGCCGAACAATTGATTCAAAAGGCGACTCAGAAAATCACACACGGTCGTACATCTATAGTTATTGCCCATCGCTTGGCTACGGTCAAAAAAGCGGATACGATTATTGTATTGGATGCTGGCGAAATTGTTGAAATGGGAACTCACAATCAGTTACTAAAAAACAAAGAAGGCCATTATAGAAATTTATACGATGCTCAATTTTTAACTAAATATAGTTAGTATCAAGATAAGTCAGCCTTAATTTTCATTATCAAATCTTGAGTATCTGTATAAATGACAAACTCTCCGTTGTTTATATACGAAAGTTGTCCCGTTTCTTCACTTACCACAAGCGCCAGTGAATCTGTTTTTTCTGAAATCCCAATTGCAGCACGGTGACGAAGCCCGAAACGTGAAGGAATATTTTTTTCGTTATTCACAGGAAGAATCACTCGGGTTGCTTTGATGATATTATTTGAAATTATAATAGCACCATCATGTAGTGGGCTGTTCTTAAAAAAGATACTCTCTAAAATAGGTTGTGTAACTCCAATTTTCATATCATCTCCAGTTTCTACTAAAAAATCTAAATTATTATTGCGCTCAATCACAATGAGTGCCCCAGTTTTTGTGCTGCCCATTTTAGTACATGCCTTTACGATGACTTCAGCGTCAGAAATGTTGTTAGTTTGTGCGCTAACAAAACTAAACCGTTTCAATATAGAGCCACTTTTATTCAAATTTGTAGAGCCGATCATTAATAGGAATTTACGGATTTCAGGTTGAAACACGACAATTAGTGCAATAATTCCAACACTCATAAAGCCTCCTAGAATATTACTAAGCATGCGCATTTGTAGAACATCTACCAATAAATAAAACAGATAAAAAATAACGATCCCAAAAAAGATATTAATAGCGACTGTTCCCTTAATTAATTTATAGATATAGTACAGTAAAAATGCGACTAAAATGATGTCGATTATATCTAATATATTGAAATTTAATAAGTCTTTGAATATGTCCACTGAGTCTGAAATTTTTAATAAATATAATGAATATTAAATGAACTCTATTTTTGAAGTGCTCCATAAAGTTGAATACATTCCATTGCTTCTTTTACATCGTGCACCCTCAAAAGTTTTGCACCCTTTTGAAGTGCTACCATGTGAAGCGCCGTACTTCCGTTAAGCGCTTGGTTTGCTGTCGTGTTAAGAGTTTTATAAATCATAGATTTTCTAGAAATCCCAGCCAAAATAGGCAGGTTCAAATTTGTATAATAATCTAACATCCCTAAAAGCTCAAAGTTTTGTTCTAAAGTTTTAGAAAACCCAAACCCCAGATCTAAAATGATATCTTTTATTTGATGAGTTCTAGCTAATTCAATGCGTTCTGAAAAATAGGTATAAATTTCTTTAACCACCTCTGAATAATTTGTCATTTGTTGCATGGTTTTTGGCGTTCCTCGCATGTGCATCATTATGTAGGGAACACCAAGCGTTCCAACGGTTTCATACATTAAGGGGTCTTGTTGTCCCCCAGAAATATCATTGACAATTGCAGCTCCTGCTTCCACAGCTGTCTTAACAACACCACTTCTAAAGCTGTCAATAGAAATAATACTTTCGGGGAAATTATGGACTACAGCCCTTACAATGGGGATAAGCCGTTTTAACTCCTCTTTCTCAGAAACAAAATCCGCACCTGGCCGCGAGCTATACGCACCAATATCTATAAAAGTAGCCCCTTGTTTTAGTAGTTTTTCAACTTGATCCAAAACACTTTTTTCGCTTTTAAAGCGTCCACCGTCATAAAATGAATCGGGAGTTATATTTAGAATGCCCATTACTTTAGGCGTATTTAGATCAATTAGTTGGCCGTTACAATTGAGAGTCATAAATAAGGTCTTGTTGATTGTTTTTGCCAAGATTTAAAACTTTAAACCATAAATCTTGATGTTTTGAATATTTTAAGCGAAATTTACGGAAAATTCGATTTATTTCATGCAAAATACTTCAAAAGAATACGATGCTGTTGTACAAGTCTGTCAAGAACTGTTCAGTAAAAAAATGAAAGACTATGGATGCGCATGGCGTATTCTTAGATTACCATCTCTAACAGACCAAATTTTTATCAAGGCCCAACGCATTAGAGGGCTTCAGCAAAACGCTGTTCAAAAAGTAGATGAAGGGGCTACAAGTGAGTTTGTAGGGATTATTAATTATTGTGTGATGGCCCTAATTCAAATTGAAAAGGGAATTGCTGAGCAACCTGACCTGCCATTTGATGAAGCGGTTGCTTTGTATGAAAGTAAAATCACCATCACTAAACAGTTGATGTTGGACAAAAATCATGATTATGGAGAGGCTTGGCGCGACATGCGTGTGAGTTCTCTAACCGATTTGATTTTACAAAAATTATTGCGTGTCAAACAAATCGAAGACAATGCGGGGCACACCCTTGTCAGCGAGGGAATCGATGCCAACTACCAGGACATGATTAATTATGCTATTTTTGCTTTAATTCACTTAAACGAATCTTAATATGAAATTTTTAGTTCCTTTCTCGCGTATTTTTGTAGGAATTTTATTTATAATTTCAGGGTTTATAAAACTCAATGATCCTTTAGGGTTTTCGTATAAACTTCAAGAATATTTTAGTGCAGAAGTTCTAAACATTCCTTTTTTAGAGCCGTATGCACTTATTATTTCTGTTTTGGTGGTGGTTTTTGAAGTTGTTTTGGGTGTATTTTTACTGATTGGATATAAACCAAAATTCACTGTCTGGAGCTTATTGCTTATGATTGTGTTTTTTACATTTCTAACTTTTTATTCCGCATATTTTGATAAAGTAAAGGACTGTGGATGTTTTGGAGATGCTTTGAAGTTAACCCCTTGGGAAAGCTTTTCAAAAGATGTTATTTTGTTGGTTTTTGTATTGATTTTATTTTTCGGAAAAACATATATCAACCCAATATTTAAACCTTTACCCACCACCATTATTGCACTTTTGAGTTTTTTAGCT
>Ga0209771_1001743_pt1 | contig 13751 bp, 21 predicted proteins | sample SaaInl59LU_5_DNA_FD_184639 | JGI IMG/M metagenome (GOLD analysis project Ga0209771, IMG submission 184639) | Marine microbial communities from expanding oxygen minimum zones in the Saanich Inlet - ESP_59LU_5_DNA (SPAdes) (version 2) | ecosystem: Environmental > Aquatic > Marine > Intertidal zone...
TGATGTTGGTAATTTACATATAGAAAATAATTCAATTGAAGCAACATCAAACGGTACATTAAGATTTGCGGCACAAGGTACAGGATATATTGAATTAGATGGCAATGTTAGATTTACCGGTACTGCAATTTTCACCAGTGAAGATCTTACAGTGTCAGGTACAGCATCACCAGTTACACTAGACGTTGACACTACTAATAGTTTTGTAACCACAAGTAACTGGACCGCAGTTGGTGCTGATTTTGCTTATGCTGATCTAGCAGACGGGACTACCGATGGTCAAACAAAAATGATTAAGGTTGTGAGTAGAGGTGAATTTAGTGTTAATGGCGGAGCAACATTTACAGACAGATATCTAGTTGTCAATCTTAAAATTAATGGATCTGTTGGTACTCTAAATGTTTCACAAAATTCAGAATATGGTGCAGTAAACCTTATATGGCATAACTCAAGTTGGTGGGTAACAAGTCAGTTTGATAGTTAAGGTAAATACTGGTAAGAGGATACAAAATGGCTAAACCAGTATGGAATACACAAGCAGGTAGTTTAGGAACTATACAAGAAAGAACAACACAGTCTTTCACGCTTTCTGCTACAGATGCAACTTCATTTTCTTTAATAAGCGGATCACTTCCAGGAGGGTTACGTCTTGAAAATAGTAATATTTTAGGAACACCTTTTGAAGTTTCTGATACTAGAACAAGCGAATTTGTTATCCGTGCAAGCAATAGCGAAGGTTCGATAGATAGAACTTTTACACTTACTGTAGAAGGCGAAGATGCTCCATTTTGGTTAACACCGGAAGGAACATTACCTGTAGGTCCGCAAGGTGAATACTTTATTCTAAACAGAAGTATTGTTGATTATCAACTTAGTGCTAATGATACAGATCTATTAGATGGCGAAGTACTGGAATATTATTTAGACGACCTTTTTGGTGAATTACCTCCAGGACTTACACTAGACAAAAATGGCAAATTGTCTGGTATAATTGAAGCAGAACTAACTATTGATTATAAAGCCTCTAGCACAAACTACGATAGACAGCAGTTTGATTTATTTCCATATGATTATGGCGGCGGCGATGATGGTAGTGGTGCTCCAAAGTACCTAAATAGATTTTATGAATTTTTTGTTACTGTTTCAGATGGAGTAACAAGAGCAAGAAGACGATTTAGAATTTTTGTTGTTAACGAACAAAACTTTAGAGCAGATACACTTGCTATTCAAACAGATACCGAAACATTTATTTCAAGTGCAACGTATCTAAGAACTCCATTATGGCTTACAACAGGTAACCTCGGTATTAAACGTGCAAATAATTTTATAACAATTCCATTAGAAGTTTATGATCCTAATAAATTTAGTGGTACAGTTACATATGAACTTATTAATAACAGTGACTCTACAGAAAGTATTTTACCTCCAGGTATGACTTTAGATACTAGTGAGGGTGTACTTTTTGGCAAGGTGCCTTATCAGCCAGCAGTTACTCAAACTTATACATTTACAATACAAATTAAAAGACAAGATGCATATTCTTCTGAATCAGTAGTTCATGCTAGACAGTTTATACTAAAGATACAAGGTGAAGTTGATAGTACAATTCAATTTACAAGTCCACAATTATTAGGAACACTTTCGCCTAATCAAACAAGTACATTACAAATTAATGCAGAAACAATTTTAACAAATGCAGATGTTCGTTATAATCTTGTAAGTGGTGTTTTACCTCCGGGATTAATATTATCAGGTGGCGGAGAACTTATTGGAAAAATTAATCAGTTTGAATCATCATCAGGTGCGGCTGATGGGTTAACTACTATAGACCTTACAAATTTTGGATTAAATAGTTTTATACTAGACGGCGGAACAACAACTGTTGATAGGCAATTCCGTTTTACAGTACAAGCAAGGGATTACTATCAGCAAAGTGCTGTTGAAAAAGATTTTCGTATTGCAGTAACAGCAGATACATTAACACAATACAGTAATATATTTTTACAACCGCTATTGCCAAAAACAAAGCGTCAGTACTATTATGATTTTATAACAGACAATACTATATTTCCAGATAATTTATTATATAGAGGAAATGACCCGGCATTTGGTACACAAAACGAAATCAAAATGCTACTACAATATGGTATTGAAACACTTAAGATCGAAGAATATGTTCCAGCATTAGTAAGAAACTTTCATAGGAAAACATTCCGTTTTGGCGATGTAAAAATTGCTACAGCAAGTGATAGTAATAACAATGTAATATATGAAATTGTATATGTAAATATTTTTGATGAAGCAGAAAATGCGGCCGGTAGTGTCAGCAGTGCAGTAAATATTACAAATGCTACTAAAAATATAACAGTTGATACAAATCAGTTTAAAGCAAGTACTAATATTATAACAATTGATCAACTCATAAGAAAATTTTTGTATCCAAATAGTGTTACAAACATGCAACAACGATTGAAAGAATTATTTCCTCAGGGAGATAGCACCATAATAAATATTAATGAGAAGTTTATTCCATTGTGGATGAGCAGTACTCAACAAACAACAGGAACTGCATTAGGTTATACTAAGGCTGTTCCGATTGCTTATGCTAAACCAGGATTTGGTGCAACTATACTTGAAAATATTCAAGAAAGTGGGTTTGATTTTAAGAATATCGAATTTGAAGTTGATAGACTCACGATTGATAGTGTTGAGGGTGAAGCAGGCGATAAATACATTGTATTTCCAAAAAGGAAGGTAATTTAATATGGCAACAAGTAATGATATTAACACAGGCAGTATTGATACTGCGTATCCTGTAGCGGGTCAAGACAACGATTCACAGGGTTTTAGAGATAATTTTGCAAACATCAAGCAAGCGATTGATGATAGTAAATCGGCGATTTCCACACTAGAAGGTACAGCACCTACTACACAAGGTGATAACGACTTTAATGATAATGTAATTTCAAAAGTTATTTTGAGAGACAGTGCTCTTAAGGCGCCTAGTGCAGAAACACTAGCCGGAGAAACTAACGTAGACTATACAGCAGGACATTATCGCAGGTTGATTTGTACTACAGAAAAGCCTGATACGAACACAGTGGTTATTACAAACTTTGCACCAGCAGAAGCATTAAGCCATATGATGCTTGAAGTAAGATCTAATAACACAAGCCAAAAGTTTTTAAACTTTTCTACACCTTCGGGAAACATTTTAACTGATACATCAAACTTAAATTTATCAAGTGACTTTGATATGACTGATCCAAACGCAAAATATATGTTTGAGATTTGGTCTCCAGATCAAGGTGCAAACATCTTTGTATATTACAAAGGCAAGTTTGATTAAAAATGTTTAATCCGTTAGCCAAAGATCCTAAATCTTTGTCAGATGATGAACTGCAAGAAAAGATTACTAGTCTCCAGAAAAAATATCTTACAGCCGCTAGATTTCCAAACCAGTCTGTGTTAATTCAGTTACAAAATTCTATAACTATGTATAGTGAAGAACAGCGTAAAAGAAGTAATGACAAGTTGCGTGAGCAACAACAACAAAACAAAGAAGATGGCAAGGATTTAGACGGTTTAATAAATGTTCAATAAAGAAGACTACGAAGATACACTTAACTTTTTTAGTTGGAGTACAACATTTGATGCAACAGTAGTTGTTGATGATGTAATCTATCCTAACAGATATAATATCAAATTTAGTTTTATTCCTAAAACAAAGCAAATTTCAAAACAAAATACTGGGTTTGAAAAAATCAAATACCTTATAGAACGACTGTGCGAAAATGCAGTTATATTTTCGCCAATGGATAAAACACAAGCATATTGGTTTAAGATGCCTGTTAACAAAATACTTCTACCAGGAGCACCTTACGATCAATTATTAGCCATAGTTTTATTAAAAAAGATAGAAAGTATTGCAAGTGATTATTTCCATATTGGACATTTAACGGTTGACAGCAAACTAGGTGATAGTGTACAATATACAGTAGATAAGACTAGTTATGAAAACAAGCACCTTGAAGTTACAAATTGGATGGATACAGATATTAATCCATGGTGGAATAGAAATGATACTGCAACATTTGATCAAAGAATTGATGCAAAAACAATTTGGACAGGCGCAAACACTTGGGAAGATTTAGGTTATGAATCAACAACAGAAACAAAAACAAAGCCTTTCAATCCAACAGTTATCGACGGCGGCCGAGAAAAATAGTATCGGTCAATCATCTGTTACAGAACGCAACATCGTAGAACTAATATATCAAAACAAATTTCAAAACATAAAACACTGTCTTATACCACAAGAACTTGCTGACAAATATAACAGTATAGTAAACACAAACAAAGATAGTTTAGATAATTTACAATCAAATATTGATACAACTGTAGATCAAGATCTATTTGATCAAAATAATAGACTTAATTGGTTTATGCCAGCAGAATATAAACAATTTGATATTGAAGATTATGTATTAGGTCTGTGTGAAACTCCTGAACAAAAGCAACGTGTTGATTATGAATTATCATTATTTAAATCACATGCTATGATAGATGTTTTACAATTCCTTAAATACATGGTGGATACACTACGTAAGAATAACATTGTATGGGGTGTTGGACGTGGGTCTAGTGTAGCCAGTTACGTATTGTATTTGTTAGGAGTACACAAAGTAGATTCTATCAAATATAATTTAGATCCCACAGAATTTTTAAGATAACTACCCGTACAAAGGAGAATATTATGGGAAGAACATATAGAACAATGCAAGGTAAAGCAATTGACATGGATAAATTGCGTAGCCAAAATGAACTTACTCCGGCGGTAGGTAATATGAAAGTGAACGCAAGAGGCGATGAAATTGGTCCTGGTGGTAAAATTATTCGTACTAGAGAACAAATTGTAAGTTCATACTACGAATCAAATCCAAAAGCAACGCCAGATACAGATGTACCTACAGGAGTTACACAACCAACTGCAAATGCTAAACCGCAAAACCCACCTTCGCAAACAATGAAAATTGAGGATACTCTGGTTAGTGCAGTAGTACAAGATACACAAACTATAGAAGAACCACTTGCAGAAGTAAAAAAAGAAGTAACACCAGAGCAAGCGGAAGAACAAGTCCTAGATAAAGGTGTCGAAGCAGTCAAAAAAGCAAGATCAAGACGCAGAGGCATTTCAGACGCAACAGGAGAAAATTAATGCTTTCAAAACTTAAAGTAAACGGACTCAGACCAATTCATGATCATGTGTTAGTCACTGACTTATACTTTGGGGAACAAAAGACCAGAGGTGGTATAATTATTAGAGATGACAATGGTACTGCTAGAGGCGTTTATCCACGCTGGGCAAGAGTATGGGCAAAAGGACCTACCAACAAAGAAGATTACGAAGTTGGTGACTACATTCTTATAGAACACGGGCGTTGGACACGTAAGATGGATTTGGACATTGACGGAGAAGAAATAACTGTACACCGGGTAGACACTGATGCTATACTTGCTGTAAGTGATGAAAAGCCAAACGAATTACAGATTGGTTCTGAGTTTAGTACAGCACCTGATCAAGTAAAAGCAGAAGACTTTGGCGCAAGATAAAAGAGGTAAAATTGAGTAACGTAGATCTAAACAAATATAAAGACTTTGTAGAACAAGTAACAAGTCTTGAAAGCAACAATGTGTCTGACATGACACATAGAATGATTGAAATTAGTGAGAAGTGCAACCCTGCACTGCTAATGACAGGTGCAATTGGTATTGCATCAGAAGGAGGCGAATTTGCAGAAATTGTTAAAAAATGCGTATTCCAAGGTAAACCAATGGATGATGAAACTGTCTTTCATTGCAAACGAGAACTTGGCGATATTATGTGGTATTGGATTAATAGTTGCCGGGCATTGGGTCTCGATCCTAATGAAGTCGTAGCAGAAAACGTAAACAAACTCAAAGCAAGATATCCGGGCGGTGAGTTTGATGTATATTACTCCGAGAATAGAAAAGACGGAGATTTATAATTGAAAAAAATACTTGTCGATGTAGACGGTGTGCTACTAGACTGGGAACCTGCCTTTGATGCTTGGATGGCCGAACGTGGGTTTCGAATCAAAAAGCCAGACGTATACAACCAATACGTTAGATACGGTTTTCAAAGAAAACGTCAATGCGATGAACTAGTAAAACAGTTTAACGAAAGTGCTTGGATGGGTTTCCTAAAACCATTGCGTGACAGTGTAGACTGGGTACAAAAACTAAAATCACAAGGATACAGTTTTGAAGCCATCACAAGTTTAAGCACAGATCATTGGGCGGGTGAACTACGCACAATGAACCTTGAACGCTTCTTTGGTCGTGGCACATTTTATCGTGTGCGTTGCCTAGCAACAGGCAGTGACAAAGACGAAGTGCTAAAAGAATATGAACCAGGGCATTGGTGGATTGAAGATAAACCTGCCAACGCAGAAGCAGGACTACGTGCCGGACATAAACCTATTCTAGTTTCACATTCATGGAATACTGATTACGAACACCCGGAAGTTGTACGAGCAAACAACTGGCAAGAAATTTATAATATTGTAACATCTTGTTAAATAGTTTTAGTTTTAAAAGAGGTGATTGATGGACTATATCACACTATGGATGGCGATAGGTTTTTTATTAGCGGCCTATTCAGTTATCGCAAATGATTCAGTACAAACTCTTGGTACTTGGATTGCTTCAAACAACGAAAGATTCAATTGGAAAATTATGTGGGGCTGTGCTTCAGCAGTTCTACTTTACACCCTGTGGTATGGGTGGAGTGTAAATGGTGGAGACATCAGTTATGGTAGGCTTAATAAAATACCATTCCAGGAAATACAATGGTACCATGCCGCGGCGCCTGGACTACTATTAATACTCACAAGGATAGGCGTACCAGTTAGTACAAGTTTCTTGGTACTAAGTGCGTTTGCTAGTACCTTTGTACTAGAAAAGATGTTGGTGAAATCAATTATGGGATATGCTGTGGCGGCAGTTGCGGCCTATGCGGCCTATCTACTCATCACTAGGATCGTGGACGAAAAACGTGATCCAGTCAAAGAGGAACATAAACCCTATTGGCGTGTGGCACAATGGATAACCACAGCGTTCTTATGGTTTACTTGGTTGAGTCATGACATGGCTAACATTGCTGTGTATCTGCCAAGGAGTGTGCCCGTTGATATGATGCTGATGGTCAGTGCTGTGTTTGTGATTGGTCTTGCGTTTATGTTCCGTGAAGGCGGAGGCAAGATACAAAAGATTGTGATAGAAAAACACAACACAAGATACGTAAGGTCGGCTACATTAATCGACCTTTTTTATTGGTTGGTGCTGTGGTTCTTTAAGGAACTAAATGACATACCGATGAGTACAACTTGGGTGTTTGTTGGATTGCTTTGTGGACGTGAACTTGCTATGGCAACAGTGCTGGGCAATGGCAAACTAAAAACTGTGTTTCCACTCATAGGCAAAGACTTTATCAAAATGATCGCTGGACTAATGGCATCGGTTGGTATTGTGCTTTCAATACACTACATTATTATTCCAAACGGTTTATAAATACCTACACAATGCCAAAAAACGATTATTACACACAACGTGACTGGGACCGTGTGGTAGGTTGGGGATCAGTACCAAAAGAATATCAATATCCACATCTACGCAATACGGATGAATACAGGGTCTCCGAAACGGCAAAACACACCAAGAAAAAACTTGACACTGAGGACAAAGCATAGTATTATATTACTATGACTGAATTTCGTGTTGGTATATTCACGCTCGTAAAGCGGCTCGTTGGTCACAGTAGTTTATCACGGGCAATTATCTATACCGTCGGCCATATTATAATAGCAATGACCTGTAATAGATTAATTACGGGTGCGGAATTAGAATTAGCGGCAGTTGATGCTGTGATTGAACCAATAATTAATGGTTGTTGGTTCTATTTGTTAGATAAAGTTTATACAGGCGCAATGAATGATAAAAGGCATAACATTTAGCAGTTTTGATCTTTTCCATAGTGGTCACGTTGCTATGCTCAAAGAAGCACGAAGCAACTGTGATTATCTAATGGTAGGATTACAAACAGATCCAACTATCGATAGACCCAAAAAGAATAAACCAATACAGAGTGTATTTGAAAGATATGTACAACTAGAAGGTTGTAAGTACATTGACGAAATAATTCCCTATGCAACAGAACAGGATTTGGTTGATATACTGCTTACATATGATATTCAAAAAAGATTTATTGGCGAAGAATATCGGACAAAAGAGTTTACAGGCAAGCAACTATGTGTTGACAAAGGTATAGAAATATACTATAATAAAAGACAACATTCATTTAGTACAAGTGGATTACGAAAAAGGATAGAACAAAATGGCTAAAGATTTATGGGTAGAAAAGTATCGTCCTAAAGAAGTTAAGGACTATGTGTTTAGAGATCAAGCACAACGAGATCAAGTTAACGGTTGGGTCAAAGATAAAAGTATCCCACACTTGTTATTCAGCGGACACGCTGGTATTGGTAAAACAACACTAGCGAAAGTATTGCTAAACGAACTTGAAGTAAATGAATATGATGTGCTAGAGATTAACGCATCGCGAACAAACTCAGTAGAAGATGTTCGTGATAAGATTGTAAACTTTGTACAAATGATTCCATTTGGTGACTTTAAGGTTGTACTGCTTGATGAGGCAGATTACTTGTCGCCAAACGCACAAGCCGCACTACGTGGTGTGATGGAAGAATATCACACAACTAGCAGATTTATTTTAACTTGTAACTATCCTAACAGAATTATTCCTGCTATCCACAGTAGATGTCAAGGGTTTCATATTACAAACGTTGACCAAACAGAATTTACAGCACGTATTGCAACTATTTTGTTGGAAGAAGGTGTTGAGCCAGACTTAGACGTACTAGATACATTTGTTAAAGCAACATATCCTGATATGCGTAAGTGTATTAACATGTGTCAAATGAATAGTACAACAGGTAAACTATTGCCGCCACAGAAAGGTGACACTGGAGAAAGTGATTACAAAGTGGACATGGTTGAACTGTTTAAAGCAGGTAAGATTACAGAAGCACGTAAACTTATTTGTAGTCAAGCAAGGCCAGAGGAGATGGAAGATATCTTCCGCTGGATGTATGATAACTTGGATGTGTTTACTCCAGATGAGGACAAACAGGATCAAGCCATACTAGTAATTAAACAAGGATTAGTAGATCATTCATTTGTTGCTGATCCAGAAATAAACATGAGTGCTACACTTATTAAGTTGGCACGATTAACAAAGGAGTAACATGCCATTAGATAACGCAAAAGATATTGTAGACCCAGAAGGCGCAAGAAGACGCCAAGAAGAATTAGACGAAATGATTAAAAAATTTTTAGCCGATGGGGGCAAAATAGAACGTATTCCGACAGGCATGACAGGTGAACAGTATCGAGAAATAAAGGCTGGTACTACTAAAAAGAAAAAAGGACGTAAGAAAAAATAATGGATATATACTGGTCAGTATTACCAGAAATTAAAGGAATTATCAGGGCACAGGAACCTGTTAATATTGCTAAGACAGTTATTGCTGATAAACGTAATCGAAGTTTAGTGACTAAAACTCCTCTTGATAATTTTGAAGAATGTCCTGCTGTTGTAAATGCATTAAAAAATTATTACGGCATTCCAAGTATTGTTGACTACGAAGTTGAATTTGATAACAACGGTGTAAAAGCAAAAAATCATAATCAAGAATTTTTTAATAGTGCATTTGTTTTAAGAAATAGAGAAGAACAATTTTTTAGTTTAAAACTTCCTTATATATTTTTTTGCGAAGATAGTGTACAAGTATCTCAAGTACAGCCATTTATGGAAAAAAATTACATTAATGATAATTGTATGGTCATTCCAGGTAAATTTGATATTAGTAAATGGTTTAGAGGATTTGAATTTACAAGTTATCTAAAATCTAGTGCAAATAATACTTTTAAAGTAAAAGAAAAAGATATTATGTTTTATCTACAATTTCATACAGAGGAAAAGATTAATTTTAAGCACTTTCATATGAGTAACACATTGCTTGATTATTTTAGCATTGGAATTGATGCTAAAGAGTATAAACGAGATTATAAGAACTTAGACTATTTTTATAATCTATTTAAAAATTATAACCTAAAAGGTAAAATCCTTAAGGAGATAAAGAACAATCTTTAATGAAAATTAGATACTACAAAGATATAGACGGCTGGCGTTGGCTAGGATTTTTACTTGCAATGTGCAGTGCGTTTTTACTTAGTGGCGGTGATCCTAACATACAATGGATAGGTTGGAGTGTTGCTATTATGAGTTGTAGTATATGGATTTGGATGGGAGTTAAAGATAACGACTTGCCAAGAGCATTAATGGAATTAATGTATTTGGTTTTAGCAATTAGAGGTGTAGTAAATTGGTTAGGAGAATAATATGGCTCATTTAGTAAACGATAAATGTATAATGTGTAAGCACACAACCTGTGTAGATGTGTGTCCGGTAGACTGTTTTTACGAAGGTGAAAATATGTTAGTAATCAACCCCGAAGAATGTATTGACTGCGGAGTTTGTGTTCCGGAATGTCCTGAAGAAGCAATTTATCAGACAGACGATGTAAACAACCCGTGGTACAAACACAACGAATACTTTTCTACAACAGGAAACTGGCCTAATATTACAGATGCCAAAGACCCTATGCCGGGTTATGAAAAGTTTAGTGGGCAGTCGGACAAAACTAAACTTTTCAGTAAACTACCCTACAAGGATATTACTTAGTCTTCACCGTAAATATCGAGGATTTCCTTCACTGCTTCATGTCGTTCTACGTCTCCTTTATCAAACCTACAAACACCAATGTGTTTTAGATTAGGTTTGTTTTCTACTTTATTAGTGAAATCCAATAAGCCGTTATGATTCATTCTATCTGCTTGTTGTAAATCACCCGTCACCACCATGCGACTGTGTTCACCGATACGTGTAAGCAACATCTTCATTTGACTCGGTGTTGCGTTCTGCATCTCGTCTGCAATGATATAAGCACTTTTAAATGTTCTACCTCTCATGTAAGCCAGCGGAGATATTTCGATCACCCCCTCAGATAGCATGCCGCTGATTTCTTTTTGATAGTAGTATTCTGCGAAAACATCAAATATTGGTTTAGTCCATGGTTCCATCTTTTGTTCAAGTGTTCCTGGAAGGAAGCCGTGTTGCTCGTCCACGCTTACAGCAGGTCTTGTCACCACGATCTTATCCACGTGTCCTTCTTGAAATGATTTGATGGCCATGTGTACACCAATAAGAGTTTTACCCGTACCTGCAGGTCCAATTGCAAATACTATATGTTTTTTAGGATCTTTAAGTGTTTCGAGGTAAGTCTCTTGATTAAGGTTCCTTGGAAGAACCTCTACTTTTCGTCTTTTGTTCGGGATTGGATTAATATATGTAATATTACCCATTTGTGAACGCTCCCTATTACGTTCCTTACGCTTTGCTCTTGACAAATCGTCCTCCTTTTTGTTATTGAAGTAACCTGTCCGACTGCAAAAGTATTTAAGACATACAGCAAATAATAAACCAATATGTTTATTTTTTGATCATTCTCGTAATTCGATAAATAATAGTGGAGACAGAATATGTATGATATAGTTAAAATAATTGAAAATGTAAAGACCATATACGATTCTAACACGCATATGCGTGTTTTAAAGGACTTTGAGCGTGTATTAGACGAATTAGACCTATATGTGTTTGAAAACTGGAAGCAAGGTGAACTTATTTCAGGACCTAACGTAAACAGACACACTGTAGAGTGTAGTTTTATGTGGCCTAGAGAAAGTATGCCTAATCCACAAGCAGGACGCAGATTGCTTGATTATGGTTGTAAAGTATCATACAAAAAAGACTATCTATCACAACCACGCAAAATCGAATCTCCAGATGATTATCGTCCAGGAACTAAAAAAGGAAAAATAGATCAACTTCCTATTTGGATTGTAAATGTTAGTATGCCAAAGCAATTAATGTTTGATATGTACAAAGGCTACATGAGAGAAGTTGACGAATACATAATGGCTCAACTACAAGACACACAAACTCAACCAGATATTGTTCCAGAAACAGAAACAGATGTAGATACAGGAGTTACAGATGAGCCTACAGTCTAACGATTTAAAAGACTTTGTAAATGAAATTTTTACAATTGATTCATACAAATCTAAAATGGGTCAAGATAAAGACATTGCTGTATTAGCATTCGAAGTTATATCACAAGAACCAGCAAAAGACTTAATGAACTTTATTGAAAAAGGTTATGACTTTGTACTTGATGCTGATATTAGTACAGGTGAAAACAAAAAAGGCAAATACGATGTATTTGTTGAAATGGAAAGAGATAGACATCTTCCAAAAAGAATTAGTGACATACTAGAAGAAGTTTCAAAACTAACTGGTATCGAAGATTGGAAATATAGATATTATAAAAATGTAGAAAGTAAACTATATGATGTTTCTACAGCAGAATCAGAAATTCCTTTGAATGGTGATGCTTATGACAGCATGATTAACGAGTACAATCAAGTTGAACTTGATAGATTTTTTAATAAAGGTGTTACTGAACAAAAATATGTTAAAGAAAACGTAATTGAATTTGGAAGACATGCATCAGGCAAAGTTAGAATGGAAGTAGTTGACGAAGGAACTACAGAAGAAATAACTAAAAAGTACATAGGTGCTTGCAAGTTAGACGAAACGTCAATGTCAGAAGTACTGTTCTTAACAAAGTTTATGGGTAACTATAACATACAAAAAATTGAAGACAATATGTTCTTTACTAACGGTACAAGAACAAAAGTAATGAAAAGGATATAAAATGAGTTTCGATTTTGATTTCACAAAAGAACATCTAGCAGAAATTATTTCTGATGATGCAGATAACTGGTATGACGCACTATGCGATCTATTACCTAAATATGGAATTACTAACGAACGTAGAGTAGCACACTTCCTAAGTCAATGTGCTCACGAGTCAGGCGGCTTTAAGCGCCTAGAAGAAAATTTAAACTATAGTGCAAAAGCACTTCGTGCTGTGTTTGGACGTTACTTTGGTGACAGTCCAAAAGCAGACGCAGATGAATATGCTCGCAACCCAGAGATGATTGCTAATCGTGTGTACAACGATGAATATCGTAAGTACAAGATGGGCAATACACAAGAAGGTGATGGCTGGCGTTTTAGAGGTCGTGGACTAAAGCAACTTACTGGTCGTGATAATTACACACGGTTTGGTAAGAGTGTAGATATGACAGCAGAAGAAGCGGCAGAATATGTAGCAACTCCAGCAGGTGCTATTGAGTCAGCATGTTGGTTCTGGGATACAAACAATCTAAATGATATTGCTGACACAGACAATGTTGTTAAGATGACTAAAAAGATCAACGGTGGTAACATTGGACTAGAAGATCGTCAGAAGCGTTATGCACATGCTATGAAAGTACTAGGCATGGATGCAGACGATTTAGGCACAGACGAAGACGGTGTTGTCGATGTTGACGATATCGGTGTACTACGCAAAGGTTGCAAAGGCGAAGGTGTTAAAATGATGCAAGAAGCATTGGGCATCGGCGCAGATGGTAACTTTGGTCCTGGTACAGAACGTGCTCTTAAAGAATGGCAAAGTGCTAAC
>Ga0209771_1001751_pt1 | contig 13719 bp, 10 predicted proteins | sample SaaInl59LU_5_DNA_FD_184639 | JGI IMG/M metagenome (GOLD analysis project Ga0209771, IMG submission 184639) | Marine microbial communities from expanding oxygen minimum zones in the Saanich Inlet - ESP_59LU_5_DNA (SPAdes) (version 2) | ecosystem: Environmental > Aquatic > Marine > Intertidal zone...
TACAATGACTTGTAAGTCTGGAAACTTTGCCTTTACTTTTTTCAACTCATCTACCACACCTTTGGAATGGCCGTGAGCGGTGTCTATCGCTACCACGTCTACGTCTTGCTCTACTAGGGCTGTTACCCGTTCCAAAGTATCCGCTGTTACACCTACTGCAGCACCTACCATCAATCTACCATAGCTGTCCTTACATGCTTGCGGATGGTTTTTTACTTTTTGTATATCTTTAAAAGTGATAAGTCCCAGCAGCTTGTTATCACTATCTACCACGGGCAACTTCTCTATCTTATAGTTCTGCAAGATGTGCTCTGCTTCTTTTAGGTCAGTACCTTGAGCAGCTGTTACTAAATTCTCTGTAGTCATTACATCACTTATCTTGGTTTTCAAATCTACCTGAAACCGTAAATCTCTATTGGTGATGATGCCAATTAGCACATTTGCATCGTCTGTTATGGGAATACCACCTATGCGATTTTCTTTCATCACCACAAGAGCATCACTTAGCGTATGGTCTTGGGTCAACGTGATAGGATCTTTTATCATGCCACTTTCTGAGCGTTTCACCTTTTTTATTTCGGCGGCTTGTTGCTCTATGGTCATGTTTTTGTGTACGATACCTATTCCACCTTCTCGAGCTATGGCGATTGCCAAGTTAGCTTCGGTAACGGTGTCCATCGCGGCACTAATGATTGGGATGTTGATGCTGAGCTTCTTGGTTAGTCTCGTTTTGGTAGAAGTATCACGTGGCAAAACTTCAGAATACTGGGGCAAAACAAGAACATCGTCAAAGGTTAAACCCTGATATGCAATTTTAGAAACGTGTGACTGAGACATGTGCAAATAATTAGATTTGTTATTTGCCGAACAAAGGTACTGCTAAAGGCGTGTTCACACCTAATTTATTTATAATTGTGTTGCTTTTTTTTGAAAACTTCAAAAACCGCAAATTCTGCTTTTAAAATACAACCCGTTTTTGTTCGTTATCTTTGTGTCTACATGTCATTAAAATCAATCGTGTTATACACCACACTGTTTATGTGCACCATAGCCAAGGCTCAAAGTACCGATGAGCGACTTGCTGCTCAATTTTATGACAATCAAGAATACATCAAAGCGGAAAGTATTTATAAAAAGCTATTCAAAAAACACCCGTCTTCAGTATACATCTATGAGAATTATCTCAACACCCTCATTGCCTTAAAGTACGAAAAAGAGGCCACACGAATGGTGCAAAAGCAAGTAAAACGATACCCCTCGCAGGTAAACTATCAGGTAGACGAAGGCTATGTACTACTGCAGTTTGACAAAAAAGATAAGGCAGAAAAACACTTCGATAAGTTAACCCGTACCTACTCTGACTATCCCGAAACACTCAAATTCTTAGCTCAATGTTTTGATAGGCGGGGCTTACGCTCATTCGGAATACTTGCCCTGGAGCGGGGTGTAAAAAAAAGAGGAATCATTGCCTTATACGAAGACCTAAGTCAAGCATACAAGGCTGCAGGTCAAACTAAAAACCTAATAGACATCACGATGAAGGCTCTGTTGGCAGATGCTCAAGTTTTTGATTACGCAACGAGCATTATAGACATAGCTTTTGATAAGCAAGAAGATGCCAACTATTTGCAAAGCCAAGCATTAACCTATGCTCAGAAAAACCCAAGCAATCAGGTTTTTGACGAGTTACTCGTAGAAGTCTTTTTGCAACAAAAAAAATACAAATCAGCCCTAAGACAGGTAATCTCTCTTGATAAGCGAAACAAAACCAAAGGGTCACGAGTAATGCAACTCGCTCGACTATGTGTGAACAATCAAGCCTATGACGTAGCGATAGATGCTTACTCATACGTAGTAGAGCTAGGCAAATACGAGCGAAATTACCATAACGCTCAAAATGGTCTGGTAGATGCATTGTACCTCAAAACCACTCAGGCTATTAATCCGCACCAACAAGAAATCACGTCACTCATAACAAAAATACAGGACTATGTAGGCGACAAAGGCATATCACAAGAAACGGCGAGTAGCCAATATAGGCTAGCGGAATTGCATATATTTTATAATAACAATGTGCCAGCTGGCGTAGGCATACTGGAGGAAATCATACGTACTCCCCGACTAAGAGCAAGTTTTATGGCAAAAAGCAAACTGCTACTAGGTGATGCTTATCTTATACTCAACAATATATGGGATGCTAAGTTAATGTACGGGCAGGTAGATAAGCAGTTTAAAGAAGATGCACTGGGACAAGAGGCTAAATTTAAAAACGCAAAACTAAGTTACTACAGGGGCGAGTTTGAGTGGGCCAAGGGCCAATTAGACATACTCAAAACGGCCACCACGCAACTCATCAGTAACAATGCCATAGAGCTAGCCCTACTCATACAAGACAATACTGGGCTGGATAGTACAGAAGATGCTATGAAAGAATACGCTGCGGCTGAGTTTTACTTATATAAAAATGATGTAGCTAAATGTACCGAGATTCTGAACATGCTCCCGTTCAAATATCCGAATCACACCTTGAATGATGAGATATACTACCTAAAAGCGAAGGTGCAAGAAAAAATAGGCAACTATGAAGCGGCAAACACCTTGTACACCAGCATATACGAGAAGCACGGAGAAGATATCCTTGCGGATAATGCTCTGTACCGCTCAGCCAATATCACGCTATTCATTCTTCAGGACCGGGAAAAAGCTCAGTCTCTTTATGAAAAACTGATACTAGAGTATAACTCCAGCCTTTTTGCAGTAGATGCTCGTAAGATGTATTTTGCACTAAAAGACGGAGAAGATGTTGACGGAACCTCATTTAACACCTTACAAAATTAATATCGGAGCATAGAGTGTGCTTATAGATACACTCTATACGCCACCTCAGCTCTATAAAACATTCCGTTTTGGAAGGTAATATTAAGAGGAACTCTATCATCGCCAAAGCGAAATAGGCTCAATCCAAAATCAATTTTATCATCATTTTCATACACCTTAAACGAACGGCCAAGTGACACACCCGCCACTCCTCTTATGATCACTCCTTTTATCGGTTCATAACCTACGTGGGCTGCTACTTCGTTAGACAAGTGGTGCATGTAGTTGTCATTAAACAACCTCAACCCACTACCCTTGTGCAAATTGTATGATTTTACCGTAGCTCGCCAGTTGATACCCGCCATCACCTTAGGGATAATACTGTAGTTTATTTTGGCATACGACGGAACTATCACGTCCATTTCTAGTTTATTTTTTTGGTAATAAAACCCAAACAGCGGTACCAGGAATGGACCAAAACGATCTCCATTAAGGTATGCACCGTATTTGTAACTCAAGTGTTCTGTTTTCTTCATTTTGGTCAATACAATACCGCCCACTTGAAAGTCTCTCTTGCTTAAGTCACCCATGTAGTCTGTTGCTATCTTGGGAAGTAATAGGACTGTGGTACTCCATTTTTTCGAATGTTTTATGTTCATTCCCATTTTTAAGATTACGGATGACATCTGTGTATTTACGCTTTCCGTGGTGTCTAATCGTGTGGATACTCTATCATACACGACGCCCGTCAGCAAGGCGTTTCCGTTTTTAAGTTTTATGGGAGTGGTGAGGTTGACATTTACTTTCTCTAAACCCGTGGTTTGACTACTGCTATCAAAGGTGTTTTGAGGTGTAGCAGTATACTCCGAGTGAAGTATGTCTACGTAGTTTTGGGCATTGGCAATCATAAACGGTAAGAGCACGAGAATAGTTGATAGTCTTTTCATAATTCAAAAATAGGCAAAACAAATTTTGGACTCTTATCCACATTTTCTTGCTTTACAGTTTTCTTTTTGATTAAATTATGCTCAACAAAAAAGATAATAATATTGACTAAAAATATAGTGCATATGGATTTGGACACCTTCTACGTATCGGTAGAGCGGCTCATAAACTCACGCCTAGTGGGTAAGCCTGTATTGCTAGGTGGGGTGGGTGACAGGGGCGTGGTGGCCAGTTGCAGTTACGAGGCACGTACCTTTGGGGTACATAGTGGTATGAGTATGAAAATGGCCCGCCAACTTTGCCCACAAGGCATCGTGATAAAAGGCAACTCAGGCACCTACTCCAAATACTCCAAAACCGTAACCGAAATCATACGCGAAACAGCTCCCGTGGTAGAAAAAAGTAGCATTGATGAGTTTTATCTGGACCTCACAGGTATGGACAAGTTTTTTGGCTGCTACAAACTGGCCAGCGAGTTACGCACCCGCATCACCAAAGAGACGGGACTGCCTATCTCTTTTGGTATGTCTGTGAACAAAACCGTAAGCAAGGTAGCCACGGGCGAGGCTAAGCCAGACAATCAGTTGAAAATAGATTTTGGAGACGAAAAGCCTTTTTTAGCTCCACTATCCGTCAAAAAAATACCGATGATTGGTAAAAAAACGGCCTTTATGCTCAATCGTATGGGCGTACAAAAAATACATACGCTACAAGAAATGCCCATAGAATTACTTGAAAAAGCCTTTGGCAAAAACGGAAAAATGATGTGGCAAAAAGCCAACGGAATAGACCACAGTCCACTCATACCCTACCACGAAAAAAAGAGCATAAGCACCGAACGTACATTTATGAAAGACACCATAGATATCCGCAAACTCAAAGATATGGTAGCAGCCATGGTGGAGCAACTGGCCTACGAGCTGCGGCACGGTAAGCGGGTATGTTCTAATGTTAGTATCAAGCTGCGGTACTCCGATTTTCAGACGGTCAGCAAGCAGAAACGCATACCTTACACTGCGGCTGACCATACGCTCATACAACACGCCAAAGAACTCTTTGACTCGCTATACAGCCGCCGCGTACGCATACGGCTGGTGGGCGTGCGGCTAGGCGACTTGGCAGGTGGTGGTCACCAGATAGACCTTTTTAATGACGACGATAGAATCATAAACCTATACCAAGCTATGGATGCGATGAAAGACCGCTACGGTGCCAATGCCGTAAGGCGTGGTGTGGCGGTAGAAGTAAAAGGCCTGGGCCGCGGCAACCCCTTTAACGGCGAACCCAATGTGGTGCCGGCACATCGGAATGCGTAGGTGGTTATAAAAGCACTCGTTGTAAAACAGCTAGCTAAAAATGTACCTAAACTGCCACACATATTACTCTTTCAAATACGGGACGATGTCGCCCAAGGAACTGTTGGGCGAGGCGGATTCCACATGTAATAACACGCCTGAAGGCGTATTCCTACAGAAGCGTATTCCTATGGAAACAAAAATTGCCCTCACAGACATCAACAGTACATCAGGATGTTTGTATCACGCCTTTGAATGCCAAAGGCGTGGATGGCCTGTGATAATGGGTGTAGATTTTAGAAAAGGAAACGAGCAGCAGTTCATTGCGATAGCCAAGGACAATGAAGGGTTTCAGAATATTAATTTCTACCTAACCGAATTTTTATTGGATTCAGGTAGGAACACGCCTTGGAGGCGTGTTCCTACAATAAAAAACGCCTTTATCATTTATCCATTAAAAAACGTACCCGACAGACCTTTGCGAAGCAATGAATACATAGGGGTGAATCATACGGAATTATTTAATCTACGTGTAGGTTCATGCCTCAGAGGCACGAACCTACACGTAAACAAATACCTCGCCCTAAACCCCGTCACTTTTCGCAACAAAAGGGATTACAACGCCCACCGCCTATTACGTGCCATTGATAAAAATGCTCTGCTAAGCAAATTACCCGTAGAGGAACAGGGTGAAATGCATCACAAATTTTATTCGCCACACGAGCTTCAAAACCTATATGCCGGACACGAATATTTACTTGAAAATACAGAGAAACTGTTGGCTCAATGCAACCTACATTTTGACTTTAACGACAAGACCAAACTCGCCAACAAACGCACATTTACCCAAACCAAAAAACAAGATTACGCCCTACTACAACAACTCACTAAAGAAGGGCTGAAATACCGATACGGAAACAAGGTGTCGCAAGAGGTAAAGGACCGTGTAGCCAAGGAACTAGGTGTAATCAAAGAATGCAATTTTGTGCCCTATTTCCTCATCAATCACAATATCGTGACCTACGCTCGCAAGCAAGGTTACTTTTATGTAGGGCGAGGAAGCGGTGCCAATAGTCTCGTAGCTTACCTGCTCCGCATTACCAATGTAGACCCCATAGAACTCGACCTCTACTTTGAGCGATTCATTAACCCTAGTCGTAAATCTCCGCCCGATTTTGACATCGATTTTAGCTGGCGAGACCGCCAAGATGTAACGCGATACATCTTTGATACTTTTCCCAACACGGCTCTGATGGGCAGTTTTGTTACCTTCCAAGCTCGGTCGATAATACGCGAGATAGGCAAGGTGCTCGGTCTGCCTGCCGACGAAATAAAAAACATACAACGTACCGATAAGCCGCAGGACTTAGATCAACTCGGCAAACTGTGCATGCTCTACAGTAGGTATATTCACGGTTTTCCAAATCACCTGAGCATACACAGCAGTGGTATAGTCATCACGGAGCGACCCATCCAATACTACGGGGCGACGAGTATGCCGCCCAAGGGTTTTCCCACGGCACATTTTGATATGCACATAGCCGAAGATGCAGGCATATATAAATACGATATCTTAGGGCAACGTGGACTGGGCAAGATAAAAGATGCCATCACTATCATAAAGCAAAATCAGCCCGATGCTCCCGACTTTGACATAGACGATATAGACCGTTTTAAAAAAGACGAGAAAATAAAAGACCTGCTACGTAGAGGTGATGCCATAGGCTGTTTTTATGTGGAGAGTCCTGCTATGCGAGCCCTTATGAAAAAGCTAGAAGTAGACGACTACCGTGGGCTAGTGGCTGCCAGTTCTATCATACGTCCTGGTGTGAGTAATAGTGGTATGATGGGCGAGTATATAAAACGCCACCGCAACCCCGAAGCTAGAAAAAAAACGCATCCTGTACTTGCGAAAATACTGCACGACACCTATGGGGTGATGGTGTACCAAGAGGATGTACTCAAGGTGGCTCACTACTTTGCAGGGCTTACGCTAGAAGAGTCTGACATACTGAGGCGGGGGATGAGTTGGAAATATAGAGAACGTACAGAGTTCAAAACGGTAGAAAAACTCTTTTTTGACAACTGTAAAAAGAAGGGCTACGACCCCAAACTTACCAAAGAAGTATGGACACAGATAGAGAGTTTTGCGAGTTATGCCTTTGCCAAGGGGCACTCTGCAAGCTACGCGGTGGAGAGTTATCAGAGTCTTTTTCTCAAAGCTTATTTCCCGTTGGAATATATGGTGGCTACGGTCAATAATTTTGGAGGATTTTACCGTACGGAGCAGTACATACAAGAGGCACGGCTAAAAGGTGCACACATAGAACTGCCGTGTGTAAACCGTAGCAATTTTGACACCACCATACGTGGCACTCGTATCTTCCTTGGTTTTCAGCACGTAGCCGAACTAGAAGGCAAGGTGATAGATGCCCTGCTTATTAATAGACGAGACTATGGACCATTTGATAACTTAGAGGCTTTCACGCAACGCGTGTCTATAAGTCTAGACCAAACGGTAATTCTCATTCGGGTAAATGCTTTTCGGCTTACCGGGAAAACCAAGCATTGGCTGTTGTGGAAAGCTCATTTTTTGCTAGCAGCCGTAAAAAAAAGTATGGCATTACCCAGCCTCTTTGCTCAGTATACCGATACTAAAAAAGTAACCATTCCAGAGCTAGATGCTGTGCCCTACGAAGATGCTATGGGCGAGATAGAGTACTTGGGTTTTGCGATGTGTTCGCCTTTTGAACTGATAGATGAAGATGAGAAAAAAAGCCAAACCGTAAGTGCTGATTTTAAAAACAACTTGGGCAAAACCATCACCTTATTAGGCTACCTTGTGCATACCAAACGTACCAAAACCAAGGGACGCGTGGAGCAGGAAATGTTTTTTGGGACATTTATGGATATGGATGGACAGTTTTTTGATAGTGTGCACTTCCCGCTCATCGCTAGGCGATACAAGTTCAAAGGGCGAGGCATCTACCTCATTCGCGGCAAGGTTTCTTCTGACTTTGGTCACCTCACGCTAGAGGCTCAATACCTGGTAAAGGTTCCGTATGGGAAACTTGTTCAATCTTGATAAAGTAGTCGACAGCACTTTGTCACAACGCTTGTCCGCCTTTGGAAGAAGTGTTCCGCCCCAGCGGAATGTATCGAAATGTGGTGAAGGTGCCTTACGTGAAATGGGTTAGGGAGAGAATGTATTCTATATTGAAACCACCATGTTTGGTCTGTTTAAAAAGAAAAAACCAGAAAGGCCTGTGTTTGAAAATCTAAATCAATCAGAGTATAAAGACAAGTACTTTTATAGAACATCGCCTTGGGATTGGTTTCAAGACGGGATGATTCACATATTTAACATAAACGCCCCAAGAGTTGTAACTATGGACCCTTGGCCGCAATTAGTTTACTTAGAATCTACCGGACAACAAACAGTGTCAGAATTCATATATGCCACAGCTGCACTATATAGTAAAAAAGAAGGTGTTCCATCAGACTTAGACATCAATATACTGGATACACTATCCTCATTAGTAAAAGACGGTCTTGTCATACTAAGCAGTGAAAAGAAACAACTAGAAGATGCAATCCTACTTTCAAAGTCTGAGCTTAAAAGCAACTAATCTACCACTATTCACTTCCAAAACTCTATAATTTTACTTAGTGAGCAGATGAACTTTTTACTCCTAAACTTAATTTTAGACCTAAACTTAGATTTAAACTTGTGAACCTACCTTTGCCCCAATGTTTAAATCAGCATTTATAACGATACTCGGTTTACCCAATGCAGGAAAGTCTACTTTTCTAAACGCGGCCTTGGGTGAAGATCTAGTGATTACCAACCCAAAAGCTCAAACTACTCGCCACCGTATTAAAGGAATATTAAACGGAGATGGGTATCAACTCGTGTTTAGCGATACTCCCGGTATTATAGAAAAATCAGCATACAGATTACAAGAAGCTATGATGGGTGCGGTGAATGAATCGCTAGAAGATGCCGATGCTGTATTACTTATTTTAGACGGACAATATCCTAAAGTAGAGCAATTTGAAGCATACAAAAATCGTATCACATGCCCACTAGTGGTAGTGATGAATAAGGCAGATCTGGTAACAGACCAAGACCAACTGCAGGCAGATATTACCAAGGTAAAAGAATATTTGGAAACCGAACATGTATATGCTGCCAGTGCTTTGGAGTCGTTTAATATAGATGGCATAATAAAAACCTTGGTAGAGTTAGCTCCAGATCATCCTCCGTTTTACGATACCGAATCTATTAGTGACGAGAATGTTAGATTTCTGGTAAGTGAAATGATTCGTGAGCAAATCTTAACCCAATTCAAAAAAGAAATACCCTATAGCGTAGAGGTAAACGTGACAGAGTACAATGAGAAAGAAAAACTTGACGAGATTTACGCCACTATAAATGTAGAGCGAGATTCTCAAAAAGGTATACTCTTGGGTAGAGGTGGCTCAGCTATCAAAAATCTAGGTATTGCATCTCGCAAGCGAATAGAAGAATTTATCAAGAAAAAAATATTCTTATCTCTCACTGTTAAGGTGAAAAAAGACTGGCGAAGCGATGAGCAACAGCTCAAACGCTTTGGATATCTGAAGAAATAATAAACAACTACCTTTGCCGCATTGTAAAACGGCTCGATACTCTTAGGTTCTTAAGAGTTCTTCTAACAAATACAAAAAAGGCTGCGGATAGCAGAAACATAGCAATTAGACAACATTATACACAATGGCAGGAATAGTAGCGATAGTTGGAAGACCCAACGTAGGCAAATCAACTCTTTTTAACAGACTTATAGGCGAGCGAAAAGCCATAGTAGATAACGTAAGTGGTGTAACCCGCGATAGACATTACGGTAAAAGCGATTGGATAGGTAAAGAATTTACTGTAATAGACACTGGTGGATATGTGAAAGATAGTACTGATATATTTGAAACTCATATTCGCGAACAAGTAGAATTGGCTATAAATGAAGCGGACGTATTGCTCTTTATGGTGGACTCTGTTTTAGACCCAAATGATCTAGATATTGCGTTTTTTAGGATTGTAAGAGAAAGTAATAAGCCATACTTACTAGTAGCCAATAAGGCTGATAATGATGAGCGAATGTTTATGGCCAACTCATATTACAGTATGGGTGTAGATTTGATTTACCCTATCTCATCACTTACAGGTAGTGGTACAGGTGAGTTACTAGATGAACTCGTAAGTCTATTGCCAGAAGGTGACTTAGAGCTGGATGATGATATTCCTAAAATAGCTTTCGTAGGAAGACCTAATGCTGGAAAATCAACATTTTGTAATACCCTACTAGGTGAAGAGCGAAATATAGTAACTGATGTTCCTGGTACTACACGTGACACTTTATTTGTACGATATAAAGCATTTAACAATGACCTTTACTTGGTAGACACGGCAGGAGTCCGTAAAAAAAGTAAGGTAAGCGAGGATATAGAATTTTACTCGGTGATGCGTAGCATTAGAGCTATCGAAAATGTAGATGTAGTAGCACTGGTGGTAGATGCAACACGTGGATTGGAGGCTCAAGATATGAACCTCTTTAGCCTTGCTCAAAAAAATGGAAAGGGTGTAGTTATTATAATTAACAAGTGGGACTTGATAGAAAAAGATACCCATACAGCAAAAGAGTATGAAGCATTAGTAAAACAGAAAATTGCCCCTTTTACAGATGTGCCTATCTTATTTGTTTCGGCTCTTACCAAAAAACGTGTACTTAAAGCACTGGATGAGCTGATGAAAGTTCACGCTTCTATGAAGACCAAATTAACTACTAGTAAACTAAATGAGTTCTTTCTTCCCATTATTGAGCGTCAACCGCCACCATCTCTCAAGGGTAAGTATATAAAAATTAAATATGTTACTCAATTACCTACGCAATGTCCGAGTTTCGCTTTCTTCTGTAATTTACCCCAGTATATAGGGGATAGTTACAAGCGGTTTTTAGAGAATAAACTGAGGGCTAATTATGACTTCAGCGGTATTCCGGTTAGAATATATTTTAGAAAAAAATAGTTAGCAAGAAAATTGTCACAATTATTTATATTTGTTGCTTAAATATTTAACAATTAAAATTTTACGTAAAATGAAAAAAATTATTGCTCTATTCGCTATCGTTTCTGTATTCGCATTTACTGCTTGTAACAATGCTGCTGAAACTGAAGAAGCTGAAACTGAAACTGTAGAAGGTGCTGAGGCTGAGGCTGAAAGTTTGTTAGACGCTGCTGGTGATGCTGTAGAAGCTGCTGCTGATACTGTAGAAGGTGCTGCTGAAGCTGCTGGTGACGCTGTAGAAGGTGCTGCTGAGGCTGCTGGTGACGCTGTAGAAGGTGCTGCTGAGGCTGCAGAAGAAATGATTAAGTAATCATAACTTATTATTTACAAAAAAAGGTAGCTCTACGAGCTACCTTTTTTTATGCCTTATTGTTTTTTAATTATAAAATATATTGATTTGTTGTTATGAAGTGTATTTACATCTTAACTACATTATTAATATATGCCTGCTCACCGAGTAGTATAGATCCCGATTATAGCGAATCAGAAATGACCGATGAAGATGTAAGAGAAGAAGTAGATAATGTGGATGCGATGCTTTTGAAAGACAAACAACGTCTAGATTCTATGCAAAAAGTATTAATCGAAGGAATAAACGAAACTACTACCAAGGAATAATTTTCCTCACTCAAAATTATAAAGTAGCAAACTGGTCTAAGAAACGTTTATCGTTGTTAAAAAACGTTCGTAAATCTTTGACTCCATATTTGAGCATTGCAATTCGGTCTACTCCTAGTCCAAAAGCAAAGCCACTATATTCATTACTATCTATTTTGCAGTTTTCTAAAACATTAGGATCTACCATTCCACATCCCAAAATTTCTAACCAACCTGTTCCCTTGGTTAATTTATAATCAGACTCCGTTTCCGTACCTAGGAAAATATCCATTTCTGCACTAGGTTCTGTAAACGGGAAATAAGAAGCTCTAAATCTAACCTTAGTATTAGCACCAAAAAATTCTTGGACAAAATTATATAGCGTTTGTTTAAGATCTAAGAAAGAAACTCCTTTATTTATATATAAACCCTCAACCTGATGAAAAAAACAGTTAGAACGGGCTGAAATAGCCTCATTTCTATAAACACGTCCTGGCATGACGCTTCTTATAGGTAAATTTCCCTCTTCCATGAGTCTTACCTGTACCGACGACGTATGAGTACGCAATGCTATATCATCTTCTACAAAAAAAGTATCTTGCATGTCTCGTGCAGGATGATTAGGTGGAAAGTTTAATGCAGAGAAATTATGCCAGTCATCCTCCACTTCTGGACCTACCGACACAGAAAACCCTAATCGTTCAAAAATTTGATTCATCTCCTCAACTACATAACTTATCGGATGACGTCCTCCCAGTTCTGAAAAATATCCTGGTAATTCAGATTCTACCTCACTATTTCCATCTCCAGATTCTTCTAATTGCTCTAGTGACAATTTATAAAATGATTCAACCTTTTGCTTAGCTACATTTAATTCCTTACCCCACTTTTTCTTTTCTTCACCAGTCAGGCTTTTGAATTCATTAAAAAGATCATTCACCAAACCCTTTTTTACCAAAAATTTTAATCTAAATTTTTCTAATTCATCTTTCGATGAAATTTTAAAATTCTTTAATTCGTCAACCAGGTTATCTATCTGCTCTTTCATTATCGTTAGTACAAAGAAAAACAATCTCTTCGTTTACTTCATATCAAAGCTTTCAAAATCCCTCAATCCACTTTCTTATTACTTTTTTAAAAAGATTAATTAAATTTATAATAGTATATAACTAAAGGTGTGTGAATTGGTTCGTAAGTTAATTTTGATTTACGGTTGATAACAATTTTTTAACAGTATAATTGGTATTAAGTTATTAGTAATCTATTACTTAACAAATTCGTGCGGTTGTGTTAACTAGGTTATAAGCATAGTATTGTGGATAACAGCATGGTGTATATATACGGGTCATATTGTTAACTCCAGGTTGGTTAAATATAAGCTAAGGTGGATAGTTTATGTATAGCGTCGAATAAGTGTCTTATACTCCACTAATAACATTAGTTGTTATTAAGTATGTTAACAATCCTATTTTATATTGATAGTCAGTTCTTTATCCCAGTTCTGACGAATATCAAATGGCTCTGACAAAAAGATGGGCTCCGGAGGTTTATTAGTATATATATCACCTGTATCCCATATATCATTGTTGTTACTGTCAGTTTCTATGCGAACCTTATATGTACCTGGCTTGATGTTATTTAATATTAAGTCATTTAGGCCAGTAAAGTATTGGGTATAATATGGTTTATCTCCTTGGAGTAAAGTTAGAATATAAGAAGTGTTAGAGTCTGCTACTATAGTTAGTTTAAGGTTGGTTTCTAAGTCTTTATATGGTGCTATAGACAGTGTATCGGTTTTATTAACTTTATTATTTATATCTGTTAATGCTCCTTTAAGGATACTTAATTTTAGGTGTGAACTGGAGTTATAATTTATCTTAAATGAAAAGGTATCTATACGGTAAAGTTTAATAGATTGATATACTGAGTCTATAAGTAGTGTTAACTTAGCGGAATCGATATTTT
>Ga0209771_1001752_pt1 | contig 13718 bp, 13 predicted proteins | sample SaaInl59LU_5_DNA_FD_184639 | JGI IMG/M metagenome (GOLD analysis project Ga0209771, IMG submission 184639) | Marine microbial communities from expanding oxygen minimum zones in the Saanich Inlet - ESP_59LU_5_DNA (SPAdes) (version 2) | ecosystem: Environmental > Aquatic > Marine > Intertidal zone...
TTAGAGAAAATTTCAGATTTTAAAGAAGAGATAGCAGCAGCAAGAACATTTAGTTTTTTGCACGAAATAGAAATGCTCCTAGAAAATGATTTAATAAAAGGTGGTGATTTAAATAATGCCATTGTTTACGTCGATAAAGAACTGTCTAATAGTACAATGCAAAAATTAAAAAAAGCATTTAATAAAGAAGAAATCTCGGTACAATCAAATGGTATTCTAGACAACTTAAAATTGCATTGGGCAAACGAAGCGGCAAGACACAAGCTTTTGGATGTAATTGGTGATTTAGCTCTTGTAGGTACAAGAATTAGAGGGAAAATCATCGCAAACAAACCAGGACACCAAGTAAACACTCAGTTTGCAAAAAAATTAGCTCAGATTATTAAAGTAGAGAAAAGAAACAAGGTGCCACAATACGATTTAAATCAGCCACCATTGTTAGACATTCACCAAATCATGGAAATTTTGCCACACAGACCTCCCTTTTTATTGGTAGATCGTGTTTTAGAACTTTCACCAACACACGTCGTTGGAATGAAAAATGTAACAATGAATGAAGATTTCTTTGTTGGCCATTTTCCGGGATCACCAGTAATGCCAGGTGTACTGCAAGTAGAAGCAATGGCGCAATGTGGAGGTATTTTGGTGCTCAGTACCGTTTCCGATCCAGAAAATTATTTAACTTTTTTCATGAAAATGAACAATGTGAAGTTCAAACAAAAAGTGTTGCCAGGAGATACGCTCATTTTTAAATGCGACTTAATAACACCGATTAGAAGAGGTATCTGTCATATGCAAGCCTATGCCTATGCAAACGGAAAAGTGGTTGCAGAAGCAGAATTAATGGCACAAATTTCTAAAATTAAATAATATATGAATCAACCATTAGCCTACGTACATCCGCAAGCAAAAATAGCTCGAAATGTAGTAATAGAGCCTTTTACCACAATTCATAACAACGTAATAATTGGTTCTGGAACTTGGATCGGATCCAATGTAACCATCATGGAAGGTGCACGAATTGGAAAAGATTGTAGAATATTTCCAGGAGCAGTTATTTCTGCAATTCCACAAGATTTAAAATTTGAGGGAGAAGATTCTTTAACGGTTATTGGTGACAATACGACTATTAGAGAATGTGTAACCATTAACAGAGGAACCAATGCATCTGGTAAAACATCCATTGGTAAAAACTGTTTGATTATGGCAACTGCCCACATTGCCCACGATTGTGTATTGGGAGATAATTCGATTGTTGTAAATGGAGTTGCTTTAGGAGGTCATGTCATTATTGGTGAACACGCAATTATTGGTGGATTGGCAGCAGTACATCAATTTATACATATTGGAGACCACGCAATGGTTTCCGGAGGTTCTCTAGTTCGAAAAGATGTTCCCCCATTTACCAAAGCAGGAAAAGAACCACTTTCTTATGTTGGAATCAATTCCATTGGATTAAGACGAAGAGGGTTTAGTACTGGGAAAATTAGAGAAATTCAGAACATTTATAGGATTTTGTATCAAAGTAAATACAACAACACACAGGCTTTAGAGAAAATTGAAGCAGAAATGGAGGCAACTCCAGAAAGAGATGAAATCATCTTATTTATTCGAAATTCCCAACGAGGAATTATGAAAGGATATTTAGGAAGCTAAAGAATCAAAAAAGTCTTTAGAGCATATTTAATCGAAAAAACCCCCTCGTGGATTTAAAAAAACAAACAACAATATGGCAACAACATCAGATATTAGAAACGGATTGTGTATTCGATACAACAACGATATTTATAAAATAATTGAATTTCTACACGTAAAACCTGGAAAAGGACCTGCGTTTGTTAGAACAAAATTAAAAAGTGTTACCAATGGAAAAGTCATAGATAATACATTTCCAGCAGGAAGAAAAATTGAAGACATACGAGTAGAAACGCATAAGTTTCAATATTTATATAATGAAGGGGAAACCTATCATTTTATGAATGAACAAGATTATTCCCAAATACAATTGGAAAAATCGGCCTTGGATTCTCCTGATTTAATGAAAGAAGGACAAATTGTAACCATCATTATTAATGCAGAAGACGACATGCCCTTATCTGTTGATCTACCAGCAAGTGTAGAGTTGGAAGTAACACATACCGAGCCCGGTGTCAAAGGAAATACTGCAACCAATGCTACCAAACCTGCAACGGTAGAAACGGGTGCAATTGTAAATGTGCCTTTGTTTATCAATGAAGGAGATAAAATTAAAGTTGAAACAACCAAAGGGACCTATCAAGAAAGAATCAAAGAATAGTGTTTTTTAAAATCTAAATTATGAAGAAAACGCTATTTATAGTATTGTTTCTTAGTTTGTCACTCACTTCCTGTAGAAAAATCATAAGTTCAGTAGGTTCGTTAGGCATCGAAAAATTATCGAGCGAAGATTATAAGGCCGTTGCTATTAACGACGATTATCGTTTAGACATTCCGAAATATTTGAAGGAGATGAAAGCCTTGCATGATGAAGCATCTTTTGAATATGCAAATATTTATAAAGAAGTTTATGTTGTTGTTCTTGATGAGAGTAAGCAAAACTTTATCTCTCTTTTTCAAGAATTAGAAATGTATGATGAGAGCCAAACACCCTTAGAAAATTATGCCGATTTTCAAATGAAAAGTATCAAAGAAAGCTTAGTGAATTCGAGGAATAATATTGTCCCTATTAAAATCAAAAATCTTTCAACCAAACATTATGAATTGCACGGGATTATTGACGGTATCGAAATTGGGTATTTGTTAGGATTTATAGAAAGCAATCAAAAGATGTATATGGTGATGACTTGGACTTTGAAAGAGCGATATCAAAAATACGAAAACACGATGAAAACAATTCAGAAATCATTTACACTCATCAACTAATTGGACTTTAAACACACACATTCTTTAAAAGAAATTGCTCAAATTATTCAATGTGAATATGTAGGAGCCGCAAATTTCCCGATAGCTGGTATCAACGAAATTCACGTTGTCAAAAAAGGAGATCTTGTTTTTGTAGATCATCCAAAATATTATGCCAAAGCGCTAAATTCAGCAGCAACAACGATATTAATCAATAAAAAGGTGGAATGCCCAGCAGGCAAAGCTTTGCTGATCTCTGAAGATCCTTTTCGAGACTTTAACAAGCTGACCCATCATTTCAATCCATTTATAGCCGCAACCGCAAGTATATCGGCAAGTGCAAGCATAGGAGAGGGAACTCGTATTCAACCCAATGTTTTTATTGGAAACAATGTATCCATAGGAAGTCATTGTGTAATTCACCCAAATGTAGCTATTTACGACAATACGATCATTGGAAATCATGTAACCATTCATGCAAATACTGTTTTAGGTGCCGATGCCTTTTATTACAAAAACAGACCCGAAGGATTTGATAAGTTGCTTTCTGGAGGAAATGTTGTTTTGGAAGATCATGTAGATTTAGGCGCGTCTTGTACGATAGATCGAGGAGTTACTGGAGCAACCACTATTGGCCGAGGAACAAAAATAGACAATCAAGTACATATTGGACATGATACTGTGATTGGAAAAAAGTGTCTGATAGCATCACAAACAGGAATAGCAGGCTGTGTAATCATTGAAGATGAAGTAACTCTTTGGGGGCAAGTAGGTACAAATAGTGGAATTACAATTGGTAAAGGAGCAGTAATACTGGGACAAACAGGCGTTACAAAATCTGTAGATGGAGGGAAATCTTACTTTGGGACCCCTGTGGCAGAATCAAGAGAAAAACTAAAAGAAATGGCAGCAATGAAACGTTTTTTAAAAGGGCGAAAGAATTCTTAAAATTCTTTTTTTAAAACCTACAATAAACTATTTTTGCGGCAGTAAAAAAAACAAAAAATAAACCAATGAGTGTTTTAGTAAATAAGAATTCAAAAATTATTGTTCAAGGTTTTACAGGTAGTGAAGGTACCTTTCATGCAGGTCAAATGATTGACTACGGAACCAACGTTGTTGGTGGTGTAACTCCAGGTAAAGGAGGTCAAAAGCATTTAGACAAACCCGTTTTCAATACGGTTGTAGAAGCTGTAAAGAACGTTGGAGCAGATACATCAATTATATTTGTACCACCAGCATTTGCTGCGGATGCCATTATGGAATCTGCCGATGCAGGAATTAAGGTGATTATATGTATAACGGAAGGAATTCCTACTGCAGATATGGTAAAAGTAAAAGCCTATATCGATGCAAAAGACTGTACATTAATTGGTCCTAACTGTCCAGGAGTTATTACTCCAGAAGAGGCTAAAGTGGGTATTATGCCAGGTTTTATCTTCAAAAAAGGAAAAGTAGGGATTGTTTCTAAATCTGGAACACTAACCTATGAAGCTGCCGACCAAGTTGTAAAACAAGGTTTTGGTATTACCACTGCCATTGGTATTGGAGGAGATCCAATTATAGGAACGACCACCAAAGAAGCTGTAGAAATGTTAATGAACGACCCCGAAACAGAAGCGATTGTAATGATTGGTGAAATTGGTGGAAATTTAGAAGCAGAAGCAGCACAATGGATCAAAGCAGATGGGAATAGAAAGCCAGTTGTAGGTTTTATCGCTGGGCAAACCGCCCCTGCTGGTAGAACAATGGGACATGCTGGAGCCATTGTAGGAGGTGCAGATGATACGGCACAAGCGAAAATGAAAATTTTGGCAGAAAACGGTGTACATGTTGTGAGTTCTCCTGCAAAAATTGGAGAAATGGTTGCTAAAGTTTTAAAATAAAGATTCAATATAAGTTCGAGCAGCATCGAGAACTACTCAAAATAAATAGTAGATTCCCGCTTAGTTAGCGGGAATTTTCATTTAACTATCAACTACTTAAATCCTATTGATATGAAATTATTAGAAAACAAATCAGCAATTATCACGGGCGCTACAAGAGGTATTGGACGTGGTATTGCTATTGAATTTGCAAAACAAGGTGCCAATATTGCTTTTACCTATAGTTCGTCTGTAGCAGCTGCAGAAGCATTAGAAACAGAATTAAAAGCTTTTGGAGTTGCTGCAAAAGGCTATCAATCCAACGCAGCAGATTTTGATGCAGCGCAAGAATTGGCTAAAGAAGTTTTAAAAGAATTTGGTGCGATTGATATTTTGGTAAACAATGCAGGAATTACCAAAGACAATTTGTTAATGCGGATCTCAGAAGATGATTTTGATAGCGTAATTGAAGTCAACTTAAAATCTGTTTTTAATCTTACAAAAGCAGTAATTCGTCCAATGATGAAGCAACGTGCGGGATCTATTATTAATATGAGTTCTATTGTAGGTTTAAAAGGAAATGCAGGACAAGCCAATTATGCAGCCTCGAAGGCAGGTATTATTGGTTTTTCTAAATCTGTAGCTTTAGAATTAGGTTCAAGAAACGTACGCAGCAATGTAGTTGCACCTGGTTTTATTGAAACCGAAATGACGGACAAGTTAGATGCTGCAGTGGTACAAAGCTGGAGAGATGGTATTCCATTAAAAAGAGGAGGAAAGCCACAAGACATTGCAAATGCATGTGTTTTCTTAGCTTCAGATATGAGTGCTTATATTACAGGACAAACCTTGTCTGTAGATGGCGGTATGATGACCTAGTAGCTTTGAAATTAATCTTATAAAAACCTGTAACAATTTAACGTTACAGGTTTTCTTTTTTTAGATAGTTCTTTATATCTTTCCGTAAAAATAAAAACATTGCAAACAACTACCGCGCTTTTTATATTGCTTGCATTCCTATTGAGTTTGGCGATCGCCTATTACCAGTACATTTATGGATCAAAAGACGCGCGTTCTAGAAAAATACTGTTGTTTTCATTCAGAGCACTCAGTCTATTTCTGTTGCTATTACTACTGATCAATCCAGCAGTTCAAAAAAAAGTGATAGAAAATACAAAACCTGTTTTAGCCGTCCTAATTGATAATTCAGCATCCATAGCCGTCTTTAACGAAGAAGAAAAGGTAGAAAACATCATAGAAGCGCTTGAGACAAGTGGACCTTTAAATGCTAAATTTGAATTGGCCTACTTTTCTTTTGGAACCTCTGTAAAAGTAAAAGATTCTTTACTATTCGATGCGCCACTAACAGCAATTTCTGAGAGCATTATTGAAATCAATAAACTGTATAAGAATAGAATAGGAGAACTTGTACTCCTTTCAGATGGCAATCAAACTTCTGGGAATGACTACGAATATATAAGTTCTAATTTGCCAATTACTCCAATTATACTGGGGGATACAGCAAATTATACTGATCTTCGCATTCGTCAAATAAATATCAATAAGTACAGCTACTTAAAAAATCAGTTTCCAGTAGAAGTGCATCTTTTTTATGAAGGAGTAGATCCAATAAGTACTGTGTTTCAGATAGAGAAGAAAGGAAAAACCCTATTCAAACAACAAGTTCGTTTTTCAGCATCAGAAAAATCAAAAACAATTCGGACGAATCTCATGGCTACCCGAGAAGGAATCAATTTTTACAAAGCATCTATTGAAGCCTTCGAAACAGAAAAAAACACGCAGAACAACACTAAAGATTTCTCCATTGAGGTGATTGATACACAAACAAAAATAGCGCTGATTTCTGCCGTTCTGCATCCCGATTTGGGAGCCTTAAAGCGGTCCATAGAAAAAAACAAACAACGTAGTGTTGCTGTATTTAATATTAAAAACAAAGATATTCAATTAAATGATTATCAATTATTTATATTGTATCAACCAAACTATGACTTTAATTATTTATTCAAAGAATTGAAAACATTAAAATCCAATTATTTAGTAGTTTCTGGCGTCAGTACAGATTGGGAGTTCCTCAACAAACAGCAACTCGGATTTACTAAAAAGGCAATCGCGCAAACAGAAAATTATACGGCCAATTATCAATTTTCTTTTAAACCTTTTTTACAAAAAGATATCGGATTCAATAATTTCCCACCCTTAAAAGATCAATTTGGAGAAGTACTGCTATCCACAGAAAATCACGTTTTATTGCAACAACGTGTTTTTGGAGTTGCTTCCGAACAGCCTTTATTGGCAACATTCGAGCAAAACAGCCAAAAGTCAGCGGTTATTTTTGGAGAAGGAATTTGGAAATGGCGTGCTGCTTCTTATTTACAAAATAATTCATTTGAAGATTTCGATGAATTTACAGGCAATTTAGTGCAGTATTTGGCTTCAAGCAGCAAACGTAGGCGGTTGGAAGTGTCTTTAGAAAGCCTGTATCTATCCAATGCTCCAATACGCATTTCTGCTTATTATACAGACAAAAATTATCAATTCGATCCGAGAGCTTCTTTGCTGTTTTCTGTTACCAATACCGTTACAAAAGAACAACGAGAGTTTCCCTTTTCTTTGGCGCACAATTCGTTTCAAGTTGTTGTAGAAAATTTAGTGCCTGGAAATTACCAGTATGTCGTTACTGTCGCGGGCCAGAAAAGTATGCGTAGCGGTGTTTTTACAATTTCAGAAGCAGGCTTAGAAGCACAATTTACCAAGGCAAATACAACGAAATTGAATCGACTGGCCAAGAGCACAGGAGGGAAGGTTTACCATTCCAAAGAGATTATAGGTTTGATTGATGCTTATGTTGAGAATGAAGATTATGCTACTCTTCAGAAAACAGTGCTCAAAAAACAGGCTTTAATAGACTGGAAGTGGCTATTAATCCTCCTCCTTAGCCTATTAACGATTGAATGGTTTGTAAGAAAATATTATGGAAAAATTTAAACAATGCTAGAATACTTTTTTCAATGCCCTTATTGCTGGGAAGAAATTTCGATGTTATTGGATACCAGTGTATCGCATCAAAATTATGTAGAAGATTGCGAAACATGTTGCAATCCAATAGAAATAGAAACGCGTTTTGAAGATGGAGAATTAACAACCTTTAATGCAATCAACTTAGAACAATAAAAATGACATTTGACACAAGACGCTGGGTAAAACCCCAAGATTTAAATCCATCTGGGACTTTGTTCGGAGGAAGAATATTAGCATGGATTGATGAGGAAATCGGGATTTATACGAGTATTCAGCTAGAAACTCCAAGAACAGCAGTTAGGCATATGGGGGCGATTAATTTTGTACGTCCTGTACAATTGGGGGCTATTATAGAAATTGGTATGGAAGTACAGCAGTTTGGCAACACCTCCATTACCCTTTCCTGTTGTGTTAGAGATACCCATACTCACAAAACAATTCTTACCATAGATCGCATTGTAATGGTTGCATTAGATGCTCAAGGGAATCCTGAAATTCATGGAAAAAATTAGTTAAATTTTAAAATAACTCAATAACTTTATAAACTTTTGTTAAGAGATATAGATTGTTTTATTTTCATAAATGAATATTAATTTTGTAAATTTGAATAAACTTAAAAACAAATAAATATGACAAGGAATCAAGTAGATCTAAACTTCCCAAAAGGAGGAGTTTTCTTAATAATAGTTGCCGTAATCGGAATTTTTTTATTTTCTAAATCAACCATAACTATCGGACCTGGAGAAGGTGGAGTAATTTTTGAAAGCCTTGGAGGCGGTATCGATACAGAGAAAACCTATGGAGAAGGCTTTCATGTTATGTTGCCTTGGAATAAAATGATTGTAAGAAAAGTTCGTCAGCAATCGATTTCCGATGAAATGAATGTACTTTCAGTAAATGGATTGGAAGTAAAAGTTAACGGAACCATTTGGTATGAACCTGAATTTAATAATTTAGGAAAACTAATTAAAACCAAAGGAGAGGATTATGAGCGTGAACTGTTGGATCCAGCTATTAATGCCGCAGCAAGAAGCGTTGTTGGTCGATACACTCCAGAACAATTGTACTCTAGTAAAAGAGATGTCATTGAACAAGAAATTTTAGACGAAGTTCAAAAAGTACTACAAAATCAATTTTTATTGGTAACAAGAGTTTTGGTTGAAGACGTAAAATTACCTGCAACGATTCGAACAGCTATTGAAACGAAATTAAAACAAGAGCAAGAATCTTTAGAATATGAGTTTCGAATTTCGAAAGCACAAAAAGAAGCAAAAAGACAAAAAATTGATGCCGAAGGGAAAGCCATTGCAAATAAGATTTTAAGTGCTTCTTTGACAGATAAAATTTTACAAGAAAAAGGAATTGACGCTACTTTAGAGCTTGCGAAATCTTCAAACAGTAAAGTAATTGTCATTGGTTCTGGGGAGTCTGGAATGCCTATCATTCTAGGGAATCAATAATAAATTTTCCACACATTATATAAAAATCCAGCATTAGCTGGATTTTTTTTGTGCTAATTTCACCTACATAACCGAAACGTAATTTCTTAAATATATGTTAAATAAAAAAAAGAGTGTAACGAAATGAAAAATGCCCCGTACTACAGGTGTAATCAAATGCTATAAAAAATGAAAATTGAAGAAAAAGAGCTACAAAAAGGTAAGAAAAACAATTCAATAGAAACGATTCAGCCGAAAAGAGGTACTTGGAACGCTCGAAGAAAATACAACTACAAATACATTACAACAATATTTTAAAAGAAAAACCCGAAAATCATATAAGGTTAGTTAGTTAGTTAGTTAGTTAAAAAGTAGGGTTCGGTCAGAAACATTGTTTCTGACCGTTTTTTTTGCTTTAATTTTGTTTTCTTTCAGGAATGTTATTGCGTTCAATCTTTCCTTTTTTAAGCGCTTTATAGCTCTCATAACAATCCAAGACAGCTTCAATCATTTGTAGGTCAGAAGCTTTTTTGATAAAATACTCCGAATAATTACAATCAGAAAGCAACTCTGAGAGTTCTTGACTGTCCATTTCTAAATATTCCATCATTACCTCACGATCAAATTTCCCTGCCAACATTTTCCGCAAATCATCCTGTTTCTTTAACTTTTGAAGTTTCTTTAATTGTTTGGGTTTTTTCCCAAAAAGAGAGTATAAGAAATCTACAGGTTGAAACAGGGCAGCCAAAGGAGAAGAGAAGTCTTTTTCTTTTGGTTTCCCCACCTCATAGGTTTGTGGCAGCCCATTGATATGAATCCGTGTAAATTTATCTTTCGGTACTTGTTTGATATCTACTTCTAAAACCCCAATGAGTTTGGTCGATTTGATGATCACTTCACGCACCTCTTCCGGTTTTTCATAGAGCGCAATTACCAATTCATTACCTTTTAATAAATCGTTGGTAATTTTTAATTTGATGGAAGCAAAGCCCAAATAAGAAACTAAAATGGTATCATTTGCGCGGGTTGGAAGATCAAAAAAACCTTTATCATTGGTAATGGTTCCTACAACCGTATTTAAGTTGAGAATATGAGCTGCGCTTAACGAACGTTTGCTGATCCCGTGCACAATTTGACCTTTTAAAGGGCTTACTTTTAGTGAGTCTGTTTGAGAAAAACTACTGATTGTAAAAACGAAAAGGAATCCGAAGAATATTTTTTGCATAGTGACAAATTTAAGAATATTCGGGTATAGATTGGTGAATTATTTGTAAAAATGAACGAAAAGAAAGCTGTTAGTATCCCAAACTGGCGCTTGGAAAATGAGAAGTTGGTTTGGATGATCATTTTTCACCTTGCAATACGGTTGAAAACCACAAGATGCAATCCTGCGACAACGGTGCGTAAAAGAGAAGTTCCTTTTAAAAGAGGAAAATTTGAAGATATGGAATAAATAGTACATCAAGAAAGCGCAAAAGGAAATGAAATCTCTTTTACAACGATAGAACAAAAGCCTCTTTTTTTAAAGTTTTAAAAATTATCAAAATATAATCCTTATCCTGCCGTCAAAAAAAATAGCACCCTCATTATCAAAGACCGATTCTCAAGCATATCGAATCTAATGTAAAGTAGAAACTCATATTCCTAAAAAAAAGTGAAGGACTCCGTTAAATTACGAAATCCCTCTGCTTTTTAAGATATGTATTTTACCGAACAGGTCACATTTAATCAATTATGCCATCAAGGTGTTCTCTCATTTTTCTTTTATTAGATTCTACTTCATGTTGGTCAGAATTGGTATTATGATAAAACCATTCATATCTTTCTGGAGTCATGATATCAACTCTCCACCAACCAAACCAACCTATAGTCCAATCATACCGATCCGTTGTATGGTCGGCGTTAAAATTATGTCCTAGTTCATGCCCTGCAGTTGTATGCTGTTTAGCATCTACTTCAGCCCAACCATATTTGCCTCCATTTCCTGCAACACCGTCAACATCATCTCCTTCATGATCATACCCATCTTCAGTTAAGAGCAAATATTTATAACCTTTTCGAGTTTTTCCAGTAGATTTACAATACCTTATCCAATCATCATATAATTCCCCTGAACGATCGAAGTTAACTCTATATCTTGCATTGTTACTTCTGTTGAAATAAGTTTTTATTTTCGCACTGTGCAAATTATCTCCAAAAACACTTGTCAACGAGTTTCGTGCATGGATTTTTGCATAGTTAACATCTGTAGATGATAATGTTTCTTGATAATGATAAACATAAATCTTTATAAACTTTATAGAAGGAGCTTCATGTCTGTTTTTATTTTGAGTAGTATTTATTTTTTCTTTTACTACTTTGCAAGAAATTCTAGGTTTCTTTCCTTTATCCGAAGGCAATTCTCCATTGTTCTTTTCGTATAATTTACTAATATCTACCTTTGGAAGGTATTCTATTAGAACTGAAGAATCTTGATCCTCTAGAATTATACGGTTGACTTTATCCTCATCCTCATCTGGGTTCGCTTTTTTTGCTAATAGACGTTGATGTTCCTTCTCCTTAACAGATATGTCTTTATAAATTGACCCTTGTAATGTGTGTGTTTCACTATTAGCGATAAAACTCATAACACCATCATTACTAAAGGTAACAAAAGCTTTGTTATTAGAATAATTATACACTATGTCTGCTTCTAAGTCGTCTTCATAAGGTCTAACGATATCTTTAAAAAGTACACTAATGGTATCATTAACTTGAAGCCTAAAACTCTGATGTGTTTGTATAAAATTATTCAAATCTATATTTGATAATTTTTTTCTTGTGTCTAACACTGGTACACTTGTGTCTTCCACTTGTACCTCTGTTGCGTCTATTTCTTAATCCGAACTCAAAATTACACCTTCTTCAGAACATTGAAGTGATAAAACTGCGCTAAAAATAATTAATAAGTTTTTAAATCTTTTTTTCATCATGTTTTTTTTTAAAATTCGCGTTAAAGTTAGTAATAAAAATTAACATGTGTAAATAAATTTATGCTTTCTTGTGGGGATGCACGTTGATTGAAATACTAAAAGTTTCTTAAAAGACGTTATTAGTGGGTTTGTTGCTAGGTAGCGTTCTAAAATGGCGCTAGGAAAAAAGGGAAGACGTATTCAAAACAGCAAGAGCTATAAGCCAAAGATAACATGAAGTAGAGCAGCTATTGTAAAAGTGCGCACGAGAAGATTCGAACTTCCACGTTCTTGCGAACACAGCCCCCTCAAGGCTGCGCGTCTACCAATTTCGCCACGTGCGCTTTTATTAAAGTAAAAAAGTCAAGCACCAAGCCCAACTTTTTCATGGTGACCGGGCTGGGGCTCGAACCCAGGACCCTCTCCTTAAAAGGGAGATGCTCTACCAACTGAGCTACCAGGTCGAGACTCAATTAAATCGAGTGCAAATATAATATCATTCTTAAAAATTAACCCTATAAAAATGTCTTTTTTTTATCGATATTTGCAGAAACTCCCAAAGAATGAAAATCGTTTTATTAGGATATATGGCTTCTGGAAAATCGACTATTGGAATGCTTCTTTCCAAAGAGCTTTCGATGCCTTTTATTGATCTAGATGCCTACATCGAATCCAAAGAGAAAAGTACGATCAAGGCTATTTTTAAAACTAAGGGAGAAATATACTTTCGAAAAATAGAGCATGCCTACCTTAGCGATCTCTTAAGTTCTGAGAAGGATTTCGTTCTTTCTCTAGGGGGCGGAACCCCATGCTATGCAAACAATATGGAATCTATTTTAAAGGCGCAGCAAACTACTTCATTTTATTTACAAGCAAGTATTTCACTCTTGGTGGAAAGATTGATAAAAGGGAGAGAAAACAGGCCTATGGTCAAAGAAATAGGGGATGAGAAGTTGGGAGAATACGTTGCAAAACATCTGTTTGAAAGACGTTTCTTCTACGAACAAGCACTTCATAAAATTGGAATAGATCAAAAAGATGCCCAAGAAATTGTTACAGCAATACAAACAAAATTACATTAAATAGGCAATGGTCTCATTCTTGTTAAATTCTACCACGACATGTTCGTTGATAGAGGTTGACAATGAAATTCCTTTGAAATCTGCTTTTACAGGATATTTTTTGTGATTCCGATTCACTAAAACCGCAGTTTTAAATCTTTTTAATGGAACGTTTAAAAAATGTTTAACAGCATAGATTAAAGTAGCTCCAGAATTGAGAACATCATCTACCAAAACAATTGATTTGTTCTTATAATCTTTTTCATTTAAAGTAGTACGAATGGGATCTAAGGGATTTTTTTTATTGACAATAATCTCACAGAGTGTTGTTTTAATGTCTGATATTTTGTTAAGATCAACTACTAACTTTTTAGCCAATAGCAAACCATTGCCAACAATTCCAACAATAACAACTTCTTTCTCGTTGGAATTACTCTCTAAAATTTGATAAGCAATTCTTCGTATTTTTTGCGACACTGCTAG
>Ga0209771_1001758_pt1 | contig 13699 bp, 10 predicted proteins | sample SaaInl59LU_5_DNA_FD_184639 | JGI IMG/M metagenome (GOLD analysis project Ga0209771, IMG submission 184639) | Marine microbial communities from expanding oxygen minimum zones in the Saanich Inlet - ESP_59LU_5_DNA (SPAdes) (version 2) | ecosystem: Environmental > Aquatic > Marine > Intertidal zone...
GTGTCGTCGAAATGACTCAAGGTGCTAAGTTGAGTCGTTTTATCGCTTGGCGTTTTTAATCGTATCTGTAAGGCTTCATTTCATCCTTGAGAAGAAGAGAGTGTTTGAGCTAATACTTGAATATGTGAAGGACTAATTTCACAACACCCACCAATTATACTCACTCCTTGCTGTGCCCAATACAGAGCATGTTGTGCATAATTTTCAGGTGACAAGTCATGCCTTGCTTGTAGATTTTTGACGGTAGTGCCTGGATAGAGCGAATCCACCGATGTAAAACCATTGGCATAGACGCCTACTTGTGTGGCTTTGGCAAGTACAGAAGGTAAGGCTTGGGCAATCGATTCAGGGCGACTACAGTTCAACAACACGGTATTGGTAAATTCAGGCACTAGTGCATCAAGTGCGTCGACAATAGGCTCTCCACCGCGTAATTTCTCAGGCGTATCATCACAGACAGAAAACGCTAGCCACACAGGTAAGCCTGATTCTGCGGCTGCAGTACAGGCTGCTTTTGCCTCTGCTATGGATGACATTGTTTCACAAATAAACAGATCGCAGCCGGAGGCTTGAAGTGCTACTAGTTCGCGATAGGTGGCTAATGATGTCTCAAAATCCGGTGATTCACTGGGATGATAACTGGCCACTAGTGGCGGTAAACAACCTGCTATTTGAGTATCAGGTTTATTTGATAATGCGATAGCGGCTTTTGCCGTGTCGATGGCGCTTTGATGCAGCTGTACTAAGTGTGCTAATGCATTATTTTTGGCTAATCGTTGCGGTGTAGCGGTATAAGTATTTAAGGTGATCACTTGTGCGCCGGCATTGATGAAATCCAGATGCAGATCCCTGACTAATTCAGGCTCATGTAACATAATATCGGCAGACCACATGGTGGTGATTTCGCGTTGACTGCGTGCTAAGAGCTCTTGGCCCATGCCTCCATCGAGAAGGGTAATTGTCATGATTATACTCACAGCTAAAGATACTTAATTGCGTGTTATTTTACATGGAAAATTGTGGCTCGACAGTGTTAATGTATTGGAATGGTGATGTTGATGAGTTCAACATACAAAAAAACCTCGCATTAGCCTGCCTAATGCTCGAAAAAAGATATGGTAGGTATTTGGATGCGACTCGATAAATATGTGAGTAAAAGTACCGTATTAACTGCGGCCCAAGTGCTGGAGGTGATTGCGCGAGGGGAAATCTCCGTCAATGATTCCGTGACTGATGACCCTAGTTATCAAGTACATAAAAACAATACGGTACACTGGCTCGATACACGTTTAGAGTGTCGCCTCTTTCGTTACATTATGCTGAATAAACCTCCTAATATGATCTGTTCCAATATTGATGAGCATTATCCGAGTGTCTTCAACTTAGTCGATATACCTCATCAGCGTGAATTGCACATTGCCGGTCGTCTAGATGCTGATACGACAGGATTAGTATTGATAACGGATGATGGTAGTTGGTCCTATCGTTTAACTCATCCTGACAATCATTGTCCTAAGGTTTATCGGGTTTGCTTAGCAAAGCCTATTTCCGATGACATGATCATGCGCTTGGAAAAAGGCGTCTTATTACAAGGTGAATCTGCGCCGACATTACCTGCTGCTATCGACGTTGTTGCAGCTAATGAAGTATTACTCACCATCACCCAAGGTAAATTTCACCAAGTTAAACGTATGTTTGCCGCTGTGGGGAATCGCGTTAAGGCTTTGCACCGTGAGGCCATTGGGGAGATAAATTTAGATGTAGAAGTAGGGCAGTGGCGGTATATTTCGGTGAATGATAATCAGCATTAATTTCTTAGCAATAATTGTTAACAAGAGTTATTAGCAAGGGTTATTGGCAAGGGTTATTGGCATCTACTGATAGCGGGTTTTGGCATTATCGATTAACGCTTGTATATACATCATGTTATCTGCTGGATGACGATCGCCAGCCCCCCAGACGTAATAAAGTCCGTCTTGCTCAAAGACACCCATCGTATATAACTGTCCTTGGACACGCGGCGCCCAAAAAGTAGATGATTGGCACAAGGATGTGATGGTTTTACTTGGGATATCTTTAACTTTTATCACCCACATATCTTCTCTGATGAGAAATTCCTTATCTCCCATATCATCTAATAATTGGGTAATGGTGCGAGGTTGATATGACCCACATTCGCAATCCACAGTGTCGGTAAAACGTTGGATGATACTGGGGGAGCCCTGATGACTCGGCATTGACGACTTGGATGTATCAATGGCGGATGTTTTTAACATCTGATGCTCGGGTAATTGAGCAATATGGCTGATATGAGGCTCACCGATTAATTGGCTAATGAGTATGGTGCTAATATTAGCTGGTTCTTGTTGATCAATATGATGGAGTTTTGGTGCGGTTGATTGTAAAGAGCCAGTCATAGACTTATCGTTCACAGGTAGTCCACTGGCTAATAAGGCTTGGATACACTCAGGAAATTGAGTCATCGTGGGTATTTGTGGTTCATCCGTAACCACTTGCCCTGCAAACCACCCTGCAAATTTTTGAGCACGCGCCTCGGACTCATCCTCGTGACATATACTTTCCTGACAAGCACTCTCCTGACATGCGTTCTCCGGAGACCCTTTCTCCTGACACAAATAGCGAACGGCAAACTTACCTCGATGATTCAGTTCTTCTTCTACATATAATTCGGGCCATTGAGTTTGCCAAATCGGGAGTTGTGCGAGGATTGAGCGTTGATATTGTGCCGGTAGCCACCATGAATAAATGCGCGGCTGATTCAAACCCTGCTTATCATCGCTAAGGGTGTAAGGCTGATAAATAACAGGTTGCTTGGGATGCGTGAGCGCTTGCTGATGCTCCACGCTAATATTAGTTTGCACCTTACTTAACACCGCACGGATGTGTTCCATGGTCACGCCACTAGCAATGAGTGAAATGGCGCTATCTTGGTAATATTGAGATTTATAGGCATACACATCATCTGCAGTGAGCTGCGCTAGTATATCTGGCAATCCACCCCAGTGTTGATAGGCATCCGGATGCTGATCTCCTCGCCATATTTGTGACTGTTTTTGATAAGCAGGATGTTTAGCATAAAATGCCAGTTCATGCTGGATCACAGACTTTTCTTGTTCTATGTCGCGCGCTGCATAAGTGCGGGTCATTAAGCCTGCATACAAGTATTCGATGAGTAATAGTAAGTCTTCTGCAGTATCTGCTTGAGCAAAGTAATAGCTTTTATTTCCGGTCGTGCTGGCATTCATCTTACATCGAGTCAAACTCGTCAACGCAAATAAATTATGACGCTCTGGAAATACAGCGGATGTGCGAAACACTAAATGCTCGACCAAGTGACCAATACCAGAATGATCCAGAGCAGGAGAAGGTAAAGTAAAGACAGCTGCACTCCCAACTATAACCTCAGGTTGTTCAACAATATGGATATTCATCGAGACCCTTTAGTGAGTTGCAGCATAAGCGCTTATTCCTGAATTAAATGGACAGGGATTTCAGTTTTGGGATCGCGGTAAAATAAGTTTTCTGTCGGCTGCTGGGACTGGGTGATGGCCGCTTGGATCAAATGATGATCGGGTGATTTATCACATACCGGATCGGTTTTATGCATATCACCAGTGAGCATAAACGCCTGACAGCGACAGCCGCCAAAGTCCTTTTCCTTTTCATCACAATCGCGACATGGCGAAGGAAGCCAATCCAGTCCACGAAATTTATTAAATGAAAAATCTTCATGCCAGATTTTCTCTAATGATGATTCTTTCACATTCGGGAACGTCAGAGGTAATATTTTAGCGCTATGACAAGGCAGGGCAGAACCATCGGGAGTCACGGTTAAAAAAGTGGTCGCCCAACCATTCATGCAAGCCTTTGGGCGTGTTTCATAATAATCAGGTGTGACAAATATAAACTTCGGTTCATCATCACCTTGAGTGTTTCTAAATGCATTCACGGTTGCTTCAGCGGTCTCAAGTTGTGCTTTCGTCGGCAGTAGATGGTCACGATTTAAATAGGCCCACCCATAATATTGTACTGTGGCTAACTCAACAAAATCGCCTCCCAATTCACAACTTAGGGCGAGTACATCGTCGATTTTATCTATGTTTTGGCGGGTTAAACAAAAATTCAACACCATCGGATAATCGTATTGCTTAACTAATTTAGCGACAGCTAACTTTTGTTCAAAAGAGTGGCGTTTGTTACCAATCAAGTCATTCTCATCGGCATTGGCAGCTTGGAAACTGAGTTGAATATGGTCAAGTCCTGCCTCTTTTAAACCCTTGATACGCTTTTCAGTTAAGCCAATGCCAGAGGTGATTAAGTTCGTGTAAAAACCCAGTTCACTGGCATGTGCCACTAATACTTCTAAATCTTTGCGTAGTAATGGTTCACCACCGGAAAAGCCGAGTTGTACGGCGCCCATTTCACGCGCTTCGCTAAGTACCTTTTTCCACGTTTCGGTATCACACTCATCTTTGCGCTCAGTCATTTGCACAGGATTGGAACAATACGGACAATGTAATGGGCAATCATATGTGAGCTCAGCAAGGAGCCATAATGGATTGTTTACATCCGCTTTTAAAATAGGTTTAGTCGACATACTTTATCCATTTTTTTTCATGAGCATGATCTAAAAATTCGTGAATATCTTTATCAATGCCCTCGGCTCCTGGAAATTTAGCGATTAAATCACTGATAATGGTATCAACATCACGCTCTCCATTTACCATTTGCATGATTTCACCGGCACTGCCATTGAGGGTGATCATCCCTTCAGGGTATAACAACACAAACGCATCTTGCGCTTTTTCAAATTGAAATTTATATAAGGGATTAAGTTTAGGAGTTGCCATTACATGAAGCCTTTGTGAGAAATATTTTCGTCAGTTACCGCACCAAAAGGCTTGCGGTTAAACTCATATGCTAAGCTGATACTATCAGCCATACTCCATAAGACATCAAGTTTGAATTGCAGAATATTCAATGCACGCTCTTGTTGTTTACGCGTTTCAAAATGATCTAAAGTGATCTCTAAACCGTGCTGTACATCACGACGTGCCTGATTTAAACGCATTTGAAAATAGGAAAATCCTTCTGGATTAATCCATTTATAATGGGTTGGCCAAGTATCGAGGCGACTTTGATGGATTTCAGGTGCGAACATCTCAGTGAGTGACGAACAGGCTGCTTCTTCCCAGCTAGCTTTACGCGTAAAGTTAATATATGCCCCGACGGCAAACTTCACACCAGGTAATAAAAAGCGTTCATTGAGCATATCTTCACGATTTAAACCCACCGCTTCACCTAGACGTAACCAAGCTTCAATACCGCCTAGAGTAGTATCTTCAGGGTCTCCATCATGATCCAATATACGCTGGATCCATTTGCGACGGGTTTGCAGATCCCAGCAATTTGCCATGATCCCTGCATCTTTTACTGGGATCGCTAACTGATAAAATAAGCGATTGGCGACCCATCCTTGAATTTGTTCTTGGCTACATTCACCTTTATTCATCGCTACATGAAACGGATGATAGATGTGGTAGTACTCGCCTTTAGCACGGAGCTTTGCTTCAAATTCATCGCGAGACCAAGGTGCTTGCTTTGTCATAGAATATCCTTAAATCGTAATTTGCATGCCATCATAGGCCAATTCAATACCATTATCGCGAAGATAGGCATTGGCAGTAGAAGACTCATCTAGTACAGGGTTGGTATTATTAATGTGAATCAAAATTTTCCGTTCGATATCGTATTCTTGTAACAATGCGACAGTGCCATCAGGACCATTCACAGGCATGTGACCCATTTGTGAACCGAGTCGGTTACTAAAGCCTTTTTGGATCATTTCATCATCGAGCCATAAGGTACCGTCAAATAGGGCACAACTTGATTGTTCGAGCATATTTTTGACTAAGTCACTCGCTTGTACACAACCTGGGGCATAAAACACACTTTTGCCGGTGGCATTATCTACAATCTGCAAACCAATGTTGTTCCCATCCACAATATTATCGCGATATTTCGAATAAGGCGGGGCATTCGATTCTAATACAACCGGATGAAAGGTGAGTCCAGCGACGCCTTCCACTTGAAAACCTGGTTCATGAGTCGTACCAATCGCGCGGCGTTGTAGCCCTCCATGCCAATGTTTAAGCATTGGAAAAACAGGAAAAGCGGTACTTAAATCTTCATAGACTACATCCGTGCAATAAACAGGTAATGGTAATCCCTCACGTAACGTTAGTAGTCCAGTGGTATGGTCGATTTGACTATCGGTTAAAATAATCGATTTAATCGCAGTGCCCCGTTGTTGCCCATCGGCCGGCCACAATAAGGGAGACTGGTTAATTTGTTGGCGAATATCGGGAGAGGCATTAATTAAGACCCAATCTTTACGGTTACTTGAAACAGCAATACTCGATTGTGTGCGTTCGCGTACGGGTAAAGTCTTATTTCGGCAGCCTGCACAATTATCACAATGACAATTCCACTGTGGTACACCACCGCCTGCACCTGAACCCAAAATTAATATATACATGGTGTTTACCTAGGAACAAAAAAGGCTGCCAGTTGGCAACCTTTTGACAAAAAATAAATGGGTGCTTAGCGATTGCTGATGTATAAAGTTACTTCAAAGCCAAGACGCATTTCGTTGTACTGAGGTTTAGTCCACATAGTATTTCTCCGTTATTTACGTTGTATTAACAATTAGTATAGTACAGATTTGAATCTAAAAAAACATCCTCCTTTAGGAGGGGATCATCTCGTCCTAAGTTCCCTGTTTACTATTCATTTTTAGATATTGCAATAATAAAGGCAAGGGCCTGCCTGTTGCTGAATTTCCCGTACCATGCATAAATGCAGTGCCGGCGACATCTAAATGTACCCAAGGGACATCCTCAGTGTAGCGGGATAAAAAACAGCCTGCAGTGATTGCGCCTGGGGAGTTGACCCCCGCATTCATCATATCGGCAAAGGGACTATCAATCGCTTCTTGGTATTCATCCCATAAGGGCATTTGCCAAGTGCGATCAAACGCTATTTCACTGGCGTCTAATAACTGCTGTACTAAATCATCATGGTTACTGACCATGAAACTACTTACATGCCCTAAACTTTGAATAGCCGCACCGGTTAACGTCGCAATATCAATCATCGCGCTTGGTGTAAAACGCTGAGCAAACGTCATCACATCGGCAATAATAAGCCGTCCTTCGGCATCGGTACTCATGATTTCAACCGTTTGCCCTGATAGGGTTGTCAGAATATCACCTGGTCGATAAGCATCGCCATCGGGAAGGTTTTCAACGGCTGCGACAATGCCAATGACATTAATATTTAGCTGTAACTGAGCAATGATATGCATGATCCCGACAATGGTCGCGGCTCCGCACATATCATAGGTCATGTGACCCATCCCAGGTGCTTTTTTCAAGGTGATCCCACCAGCGTCAAAGGTGACTCCTTTACCAATGAGCACAATCGGCTCACCTTCACCGCCGTGGTAATGAATCACAGACATATGCGCCGGATTATCGCTGCCGCGACCCACTGCTGTATAGGCTCCCATACCCAGTTGTGATATAGCGTCGGCATCAAATATGTCTGTTGTGATGGTATTAAATCTTTCAGCAAGTAAGCGAGCATGGTCAGCAAGATAAGCGGGTGTACAAATATTTGCGGGTAAATTAGCTAGGTCTTTGGTGAGCCACATGCCATGATTTAACGCGTTAATTTCTTGCAAGCATATGATATCACTACCTGAATAAAACTCGATTTGAGGCATGCTGAAGTCAGGTTTGGTCGTTTTAAATACATCAAATTGATAAAATGATTGGATAAAATGTGTCAAAAAATTCAACGTGATAGCATCATCATGTTTGACCGTATCAGCCAGTCTGGCCGTGTTCGATGCCTGAATATTGAGATCTTTTGTGACATTTTTGATTAAATTAAAGAGCCGTTCTTGGGCTAAATCTTCGGGTAAACACACAAGTGTTAATGACAACAGTGCAGTATCGACTGGACAGGCGATTGAAATATTCATGCCTGTTTTAAAAGGGGCTGTAAAGGTGTCCAACACCTTTTGAATATGGACTTGAGTGCTAGTCTCAAATGCTGATAAGGCATAGGTTAACGACTGTTCAGACACGATCATAATTAAATGGGTGTCCGCAGTGACTAGTACACTGGCCTTTTTAAGAGGTTGATAGCGTTGGTGGGGAAGTATTTTCATGAAGTCATGCTACTGAAAATATTGATGTGAGACAAACCTTTTACACAAAAAAGGAAATGCATGTACAGATGACATAGCATTTCCTTGCAGTGAAATAAAAAGCGACCCATTTGAGTCGCTCATTGTTCATGTCGATACACTAACTTTTACTTTTATGAAAAGCCCGCGCCAGACGATCTTTTAGGAACGTTCGATGAATTTTCGTCGCTGTGTTTCCGCGCTTAGTAGAAAGTTTATCTTCCAGTTCTTTTAAATTGTATAGAGCGGTGGCCTGTGCAATTTTGTCGTAGCTGCTAGCTTTTTCTAAACCAGCAATACGGATAAGACGCTCTATGTATTCCACCTGTAAGTTTTGGCGATATGAATTCACATTTTTACGCATATCATCAGCAAAAATAGCATCCGTCAAATCAGTCATTACTTCGCTCAGTGGATACGTATTACCATAGCGTGTGCTATCAGTAATACGCTGCAAGACATTTTTATGTAATATATGATCAAGCACCTGTTTTTGCATATTTAACAATAAGTTATGCGGTTTAGGGTCTTCATTGCGGCCATAATGTGAGAAACCACGACGTTGATTTTGTAAAAACGGTAATAATGGTTCGATATCATCAATCGCATTGGGCGCAAATAAATGCTTACTCAGTGCTTGCATGGCTTGCTCTTGTGTTTCACGCGGCACTGGCGTAAATGGTTGGTCATAGCCTGCTTGACCGACAACCGCGCGATTAATGTGGATCCCACCAATATAACGAGACATTACTCGAGTTTGTACCGCCATGCTACCAGCAATAACATTCGCAGCGACGACTAGATCTTGATGACTTTCACCCGGTTGGAGTACTTTATCTTGTAATTTAGTCGCTTCATGATGTAAGCGCTCGATATAGTTCTTCGCATAAGTCACAGCATCTGATGACATATCACCTGTCATGATACGCGGGTCAATATGACGACCTGCCGCACGCATATCATCTGCATCATTACCAAAAGCAAGTCCAGCTTCGGTCGAACGCAGCAGAATTGCTTCTAAACGTTGTGCCTCTGCTGCAGCATCATCGAGTGCTTGAGAGTATCCATAATTAATCGCCCAATCATCATAAGGACCTGGCGCATAATCATAATAGTCACCTTGAGCCTCACCTATCGGTGCTAGGTTAATCGGGGCATAATCCATGACTGAACCGGTGATTGCACCTTGAGTTAACGTTGAGTTATGGACATCGGTAGCAGAAAAACGTTGTGACGCTTTCATATTATGATTAAGACCCAATGTATGACCGACTTCATGCAAGGTTAAATGCAATAAACCTTGGCGAAGTATTTCGTTTTTATCTAAATCATAGATATCAACATTGGTGCCGCCAATCATATTACCTAGTACCATACCGCTTTGTATGTCAAAGCCCTTTGAGCAGCGTAGGGTTTTGCCTAAAAGTTCATGAGAGTGCATGTCATGGCTATCATGTTCTGATGTTGCCTCTGTGTTTAGCATTGAACCTTGAGTGAACATACCTTCGTATAACCAACGGTTGGACATAAAGACGAACTCAAGCATAATATCCGCAGCTATAATTTGCCCATCAATAGGATTCGCTAAACTTGGCCCATATCCACCAAAACGAGGGCGTGGTGAGCTAGTCCAACGTAACACGTTATAGCGTACATCATCAGCTGTCCAGTCCGCATCATCTGGTTGAATGCGTACTTCTAATGCATTACTGATCCCGGCTTTTTCAAATGATGAATTCCACGCTAACACACCCTCTTTAATCGTTTCACGCCACTCTAGTGGGGTGGTGTTTTCAATCCACCAGACAATCGGTTCAACAGGATCAGACACGTCAGCATCGGGGTCTTTTTTCTCTAAATGCCAGCGATTAATATAGTCAACATAAGGAGTTGTGCCAGGATCTGTTTGATCATCTTTGTAGGTACCAAAATAGCCCACGCGCGCATCATCAACACGCGGTTCAAAATTATTTTCTGGTAACTTTACAAATGCGTGTTGCAAACTAATTGTGGTGAAGCGTGCGTCAGCGCTGCCGCCGGTACCAAAGTTACGAGGGGTTGGATTTTCATAGACATAATCCACGACGATATGGGTATTTTCAGGGAAATTATCGACACGATTCAAGCGCGTTTTAGTTTTAGATAATTTACCGGGTTTAAAGCGATTTTTATCTGCTTTAGGATCACGCGAAGGGTAAGGGGAGATTTTATGTAAATCTTCACTCATGACGACGTCACTTAAATCGACAACGATTTTACCTTCCTCATCGAACTCAATTTTGGTAGAAATTAATAATGCTTCAGAGGTATTTGCATTTGCCACTTTGCTCAATGGGTTTTCTGGATCAAAATAAAAATTATCATTTATTCTAACGATATCTAGGCGATCAAAATATTGGCGAAACTCAATCAGATTTTCACTGCGATAAGCCCCTTCAAAATGACCTGCATCTACAACTCCGTTCACGGTTTGTGCAAAATACAGCACAGGCGTATTTAACATGGACGGTTCAATCACTAACTTAGCCGCGCCAGTATCTTCGTCTTGATAAATATCCATATAACCTGGCATGTGAGCCATGCCTTCTACAATATCAGCGAACGTTTTTTCTTTTTCTTCTTTTTTATTTTCATCACTGTCAGAGTCATTTTTTGACTCTTTATCTGCTGTAACGTCTTCTGTGGTCGCTACTTTTTTAGATTCGTCTTTAATTACGGGGGCTGTAGCGGGTTGGGAAAGTATGTCACTATTGAAAATTTCAGTCGCATCGTTGGCGTTAGCCACACCCACGTGCATACTTAATGCAAGGGTTAATGCGGAAAAGGTAAATGAGGGTTTCATAGTATCGCTCCATATTATAATTTGGATCTAGTGTAATTTGAAGACGATAGGAAACCTAGTGTTTACCATAAAATCACTTTTACAACTTTGTAACAAAGTTTATCCGCTTTGAAATGTTGCATGCATTTTAGATACTACCATTGGGTGTATCGATTTATTTATTTTTGAGTAAGGTGATAGATGTAATCAGATTTAGGTAAATATACTGAGAGCCTTTATTTAATAGGGACTCTCTATTTTTAGGTGTTATACCCTATGTTGATTATTGGTGATAAGGAATATAGTTAGACCCATATCAAACAGGAGATACATAATGCGATTTCATAAAATCACTCTAGCAATTATAAGTTCACAGTTACTTTATGCTTGTGGGGGAGGTGGTGATACTTCCTCTAACATTACACCTATACCACCTAGTACTGCACCAACAAGTCCCACTGTAAGCACAGTGATTAAAACTGGAGTGGTTACTGGTTTTGGAAGTGTTTATGTCGATGGTCAGCGGTTTACCACAGACAATACGTCATTCACCATCAACGGACAAGCAGGACAATCTATTGAGCAATTAAAAGTTGGGATGAAAATTTCGATGAATGTTCAAGAGTCAGATGAAAATGACACGCATAGTGTTTCTAGTGTGCTTTATGATAATGATATTGAAGGTGCAGTTACTGCAATTGACCGGAACAACCAACAGTTAGTCATAGTAGGCACTATCGTTAAGTATAATGATTTAACCCATTTTATTGGATTAACAGAAATGTCTTTATCTGTTGATGACCGTGTTGAAGTCAGTGGGTATTTTGATATCGATGGCACATTCATTGCCACATACATAGAATTAGATGATGACCTAGTTAATGATAATTCTGAGTATACATCAGGAGTTGTAGGTAATCTTGATGACGCTCAACAGACATTTATGTTGTCTGATATCACAGTCAATTATGCATCTTCGAATACCGCTATTATTGAAAATGGCCAAAAAGTGAGAGTAAAGGGTGTCTTAATCGATGGTGTGCTTACAGCCAATGAAGTGGAGATCATTGATGAAAGCTATTATCTAGAATTAAGTAATGATGATATTGCTCGAGTCGAAAAAGAGGGGCTTGTTACTGCATTTGATAGCGTGAATAACACTATCACAATTGATGGACTGATTTATCAGTTAGCAGCAGATGTTGTTATTGAAGGAAATACCAATATTCAGGTACAAGACTTTGTTGAAATATATTTAGATCCAGCGACAAATTTGGTCATTTATATTGAAACCAAAGATAGACATTTAAATACAGATGGTAAAATTAAAGGGGCGATTGAAGCAATTGATTCAATCAACCAAACGATCACGGTAAATGGTCAAGTATATACATTTGTAAGTACTACACGTTTAGAAGACGATGATGATAAGTATTTTAACTTTGCATCATTAAGCGTAAACGATCTAGTAGAAGTGGCCTATGTCAAAAATTCGCAATCAGATAATCTTATTCAGAGAATTGAACGTGAAGATGAAAATGAGTACAACGAAGAATGGGACCTGGAAAGTCGTGTTTTTACTGTAGACGCTGCGACTCAGACTATTACCCTTAACGGTATGAATGTGACTTTAACAGAATCAATGAGGTTTATTATTAATGATGTTGTGACTGATTTGACGACCTTTTTGACAACAGCTACAGATTCTGTAGGTAATGATGAAATTGAAATAGAAGGGGCGTTTGATAGTACCGGCGAATTTGTCGTGCAAAAAGTTGAATTGGAACAACAAAGCCTTAATGGCAGTAACAATGACAATGATTCTGACAATGATTCTGACAATGACAATGACAATCATACCTCAGATAATTCACATTATAATGGATATGTCGAATTTGAGGGTAAAGTAACAAGTATTGTTGATGACAGCAGTTTCACTTTAAATAACCAAGCTGTCAAAATTGATAGCAACAGTGAATTAGAAATCAACGATAGGCGCGTTTCTGTGACACAGTTCATGTCGGCACTTCAAGTTGGTGTTAGGTTGGAAATTGAAGGAGCTTGGGTTAATGGTGATTATATCTATGCCTATGAAGCCGAAATTGAATCCGAAGATAATGATTGATTTACAATAATATGTTATAAATAAGCCATATTTCGATATGGCTTTTTTTATATGAATAGAGACAAAATTATAGCGCTCCTTTTAATTCTTATTATTATCTTCAAGTTAGGAGATCTTTACGTTGATTTTGCAAATCAAGTAGAAAGCCACCACTTAATCCAAGAAATCATATTGATTATTTTGTCTTCTGCTATTTTTGTTTTTTTAGCTTTTGACATTAAAAAACGAAGTAAACAAGCGCAGTTACTTGCACAACAATTAAGAGTAAGTAAAACCCATTATGACAATTTATCTAAAAAAGTCGTAGAGACAAAAACACAATTTTTCGAGAGCATTGCAGAACAATTTGAGCAGTGGGAACTGACGAAAACAGAAAAAGAAGTTGCATTATTGTTAGTCAAAGGTTTAAGTAACTTTGAAATTGCGGAAGTCCGTGGAAAATCTGAAAAAACGATTAGTCATCAAGCATCATCTGTTT
>Ga0209771_1001762_pt1 | contig 13674 bp, 10 predicted proteins | sample SaaInl59LU_5_DNA_FD_184639 | JGI IMG/M metagenome (GOLD analysis project Ga0209771, IMG submission 184639) | Marine microbial communities from expanding oxygen minimum zones in the Saanich Inlet - ESP_59LU_5_DNA (SPAdes) (version 2) | ecosystem: Environmental > Aquatic > Marine > Intertidal zone...
CCCGTATTCAACGACGAGTTCTCCTTTTCTCTGTTCTGATAGGTGACAAGTTCCGACCTGCTTTACGATCTTATTCTCTACATCTTCATGTATTTTGGCTCTGTAAGAGGGATCTGAATTAGCCAATACCATATTAGAGAATTTTCTTTTGAATTCATTAAGGTTAGATGATGGTGCCACCGATTCTCTTAGCTCATTCCAGGCATATAATTGCTGTGCTTGACGACCACTGATTAAATGCTCTCTCGCCCACAGGCCAAAGAGAATTTCGATTTCATTTTTAGTTGCAAAGACATCACTATCAATGAGTAACATATCGTTTAAAGTCCGTCTTTCCTTGACCGCAGCAACAATACTCTTAACTGTGGAGCGGGGAAATTGAATTACTGCAGCTTTTTTTTCTACTTTTTTAGAGTCCTCATAGGTTACTATGGCTTCCAGTCGAAACAACTTGTAATACAATTCGATATCAACAATAAAATCTTTTTTAGTATCGTAAAAATCTCTCATATCAAAAGTCGTAGCTGAGAGCCTTTGTAGCGACTGAATAGCATTATTGATATAGCCACCAGCAGAGGCTTCCGAAACAGGAATATCTTTGGCCATTGTTATCAGAGGCTCTAGAGGTAGAGTGAAGGTCTCCCCGATAATTTCTGAATCGTCTAACCGTTCGGATATATGATTTATCAGCCAGGTAATCGCACTCGCGTAGTAGCTCATATCGGGAAGGTATATAAGCCTACCCTCCTCTGCTCTCGCTGTGATAAGAACAGGTTTTGGTCTCCCCTCTTCGCGCAGCTTAATGCTAATCGTACTTGATTTATCTTTTCTATTAGTTCGCATTGCTTTAACTAAGTAACGAACAATCTGAAGTTCCATAAATCTCGTTTTATCGTCGTAGCGCTCAATATTTATTGTTTCTACAGTACTGGATGATACTGACTGTAAACTATTTAAAGCTTCATCTTCTTTTTTTGCATCAGTTACTGTTAAGAGATGACCTTTAGGGATTGCTAATTTATATAGTTTCCCCCTACGTTTTTTAATGGGGTCGGTGGTTATAAATTCGCTTGATATAAGCCCTTCCTTTTCCAACTGCACTAAGTGATGGCGTACATTTGAAATTTTACGGTTTATTCTCGTTGATATGAAATCTAAGCCAGCTGTTAATTCTTCAATCTCCTGCAGGGCAATGAATATGTCTGATGCCACAGTGCTTGTTGTAGGAGATATATTCAAGGAATTACAAAGCCTCATAAATACCTTGAAATCGAAATCGTCGGGAACTGAAACCAGTGGAGCCTTAAATCCATATTTTTCAGATAAACCGAATAGCTCACGCACTTTACATTCTTCCTATAGATTTTATTCTTTTTGCAGATTCGATCCAAAGGTTATCTGAGAAGTTTTGTGATGTCTACGTTTACCGAAAGTTGCCAGCATAGAAGTGGAAGTAAAGCACGAGACCGAAATCTGTCTACGGTTAATAATGAAATTGTAATAGAACGCTAAGTAATTCCATTTTTATATTAATACAAAGAGCGATAATAGAGTGTAGAACCTGATTTTTCCTTTCACCAAAACTGAAAGAAAATTTTGTTTTTAGCTAATATTGATATTTAAAAATAAGAGCCTATCGTGGTGGTTTTTTACTACTGCTATAGTATAGAAAGCAAATGGAAAACGTGTCCTAGTTTGCCCTAAGTATTGCTTTTGTTTCCGCGGAAACAACTAATACGTTTTTTGTTGTAGGCCAGTAAAAACACGCTTTCGCGCATTATTCTAATTTAGTTATAATGTACTGCAATATGTCAGAAAATCACAGCTGCTAAGCGAGTTAGCTCGAAATGTTTATATCGAAATAAGTAAATTCCCGAGATAGCACGATACGATACAGACTTTCTGTAGGATTTAAAGTAACTAAGCAGAGACCGAAACTGATTAGCATTTTATAATTATGCGGTTGACGTAGACCATTTATGGTATTTTTTAGAATTGTTTCCGCGGAAACAATTAGGGGGAGAGTCGTTGTCGCCCATTAAAAATGTGGCTTGTAGCAATTCTAAAATACAATATTAACTAATGTAAGGTTGCTTTAATTATTCAATGCCTAAACGGGTACAACACGATATTTTGAGCGGGAGTGTCGCCCGTCTGAGATCTGTTTGACCATTTTTTATCTCCTTCCTCTAATTTTTGTAAGTGGTAATACAAGCTTATAAAGTGTGTCTCTCATCTACTTCTAAAGATTCGATCCGAGACATTGAATATTTACCGTGTCAATATAACGTTATGTCCTGAATGAAGGTTGGAACAATGAATAAAACAGAGTTGTATAACGGAATGCGCGTACTTTCCAGTTATCACCGCAAGGGTGGGGTAGGTAAGACTTTTTTAGCATCTACTATTGCTTATCTGCTAGCTACTGGTGGCCCGAATGGAAAAGGTAAGAAGCGACGTGTTTTAGTATTGGACTATGATTCTCAACAAGACTCATCAAAAGCATTTTTGAAAATGGATGCTATTCCAGGAGACGATGAGTATGCGGCTCCCTTACATCCAGAGTTTGATGACATTGATGACCCCGAATGGAGTGGTAGAAATACCAGTACTGATATATTGTTCAATTCTCCTGTATACGAGTATCCAACTGCTTTTGAAAACATTAAGGTACTACCTTCAGAAGGCAATGTTGATAGAGTGCTCGCGCTAACTCCTGAATCTGATAGGTTAGTTTCAAAAATAACGGCCCATATGCGAGATTGGTTCTCTGTTGAGGAATTGGCCGACGATTACGACATAGTTATTGTTGATAACCCACCGAGTAAGTCTCCGGTGTCTGCAGGCATGTTGGGCGCTGCTACACATGTGATTATTCCCACAGAACCCGAATACGATTCTATCGACGGGGTGCCTATGCTTCTTAATCGTATCGATCGAATTAATGAAGATAGAGCGCAAAACCCGCTGAAAATTGTGGGTGTGGTTCCTAACAAAGTGCCCAGTAAGTCACGATTAACGCAGAAAGACGAAGTAGCATTAGCGAAGCTTTATGATAGCGAGGGGCCGACAGGTAAATACATGAGTCCGTTTTGGCTTCAGCAAAGAAATTGCTACAGAGTAATGGAACGACCATCCGTTGATGAAACACATTTCAACTATGTTCATAACCACCACGCAAAAAGCGAAATGCAGAAACTTTATGCATTAATTGAAGGTAGCTTATGGGGAGATGAAGTATGACTGCTAAAAAACCAAGAAGCCGACGTGTTACGAAGCCATCTTCACAAGAAGATTTAATCAGTAAGTTTCAGTCAGGTGAAGGTGTATCGAAAAAATCTCAACAGATGCTAGATGATTTGAAACAGCGAGATAAGTCTAAAGAAAGTAACGTTCACGACGACCCACTGTTTAGAACGTCATCTGAAATAGACAGAGTGCTCGTGGACTACATCCAGCCTCAATCAGATAATCCACGGTATTTACCTGTAAAGTTTGCTAAACGTGATGATGCGGATTCAATTGCTTCGCTCACAAATTGTGTCGTATGTGAAAAAGGGTTTATTGAAAATAGGCTGGATAAAAGTAACCCTAGATATGATGCTGTAGACGCAGAGATTGAGGAAATTAAAGGTTTAGCAGAGACGTTAAAACATAGCGAGTTGGTTCACCCAATAGCTGTGTGGCGAAAAAATATGTCTGACTATGCGATTGTAGCAGGTCACCGAAGATATTATGCGATACGCTATTTATATGGCGGCTTGATAAAAGTAAAGGTAAAGATATATGCCGAAAAGCCAAAAAACATAAACGTATTACGTCATATCGAAAATTTTTCTCGTAGTGATCTAACGCTGCCTGATGCATTAAACAGTTACTCTAATGCCGTTACCGAGTTGGAAAGTATTGAAGGCGAAAAGCTTTCAAAGAGCAGAGCTTCAGTTGTTACCTCCTACTTAGGCATAGGCCGTACTACTTTCTACCGATACGACAAGCTCCATGAATACAGAGAGCTTGTAGTGCCTCTTCTTGAAAACAGAATTGCAGAATCTTTGCGAGGGTTATACGAAGAGATTATCAAAGCTGAGCAAGAGGGTAGGGAAGAGGTAGAGAAGTATCTTAGGTCCTTATTATCGGAAAGAAAATTCCTTAAATACCTACAAGTACCAGTTGTTAAGAAAGCAGGCCGAACTAAACAGTTTATTTCGCTTCCCCGAGTAAAAGTTAACAACGTACAAGCAATAAAACGTCTGTTAACAGAAGACGTGACTCAGTTGAAGTTAGGAATCGATTGGGACAGCGTAGACTTTGATGACCCGGTGATGTTAGAAAAAGCTTTGAAAGAATTGTTGAAGTCTCTTTCAAAGTAGTATTTGTTTCCGGGGAAACTCTAATGTCCATAGGCGTTGAACCCCTCTAAAGTAGAGGGGGGTAGCGCTTTTTAATAAGTTAACTAATTACTAAAAAACTATAGATAATACTTATTGTCCTTATTCGATCCAATGTAACAACGACTTCATTCGCTACTGTTCATCATTTTTAACTCAATATCATTTATGTTGGCATAAACCCATCTAACTCCCTCCTTTTAGCCCCTAAGTGAATATATAAATAAAATCTTATGCATAGTCAGTATTTGACGTTGTTACTAGCGACACAATTTGATAACAATTTTATTGATTGGTGATTACAATTAAGTCATAATCGCTCAAAAGTAATCATCCTTACTTCCTTTTAAGCGGCTTTTTATCGAAGCCTAGAACGAAAATAATGGAGGAAATGTGTCGAGTTCAGATGAGTTTGAAGCACAACCGATAAGTCCAAATAAGTTACAGCCAGCACGAGCATTTGCAGGAAGTTATGCAGGAGAACATGTCGCAGGAACAGAATTTGTAATTGGAGCACTTTTTGTATCTTGGGGAGTTGGGGCCGGGGATATTTTAGTGGGCCTACTTCTAGGTAATCTACTTGCTGTGCTTACCTGGGGGCTGTTAACCGCGCCAATAGCGACAGAAACCCGGCTTACCTTATATGCCTATTTAGAAAAAATAGCAGGTAAAGGGACGATTAAATTATACAGTGTTGTGAACGGTATCCTTTTCAGTGTACTTGCCGGAGCAATGATTACTGTATCTGCGTCGGCTGTAAGAATTTTGTTAGATATTCCTCCACAAGTAGACTGGTTTCCATCCGATTTTCGCTTTGTACTCGTAGCGCTCTTCGTCGGTGCAGTTGTCGTATTTATGGCTGTCAAAGGCTTTAAAAAGTTAGCTGCGTTTGCAGAAGTCTGTGCGCCTTGGATGATTTTGATGTTCATTATAGGTGCGCTTTTCTTACTTCCAGCTTTAATCGAATCTACCCCCGGTATTACTTCTATTTCGTCATTTTCTGATTTTTATACTATTGCAAATGAATCTATATGGCTTAAAACGAGTAGTGAAGTGGGCTTTTGGCACGTTGCCGCGTTTGCTTGGGTAGCAAATTTAGCTATGCATGGCGGTATGGGCGATATGACATTATTGCGTTTCGCTCGTTATTCTCGATACGGCTTTTTCTCCGCGTTAGGTATGTTTATAGGCCATTATATGGCGTGGATATGTGCAGGTATCATGGGTGCTGGTGCGGCCATAATGTTGGGCACAGCTATTACTAACCTTGACCCTGGCGCAGTCGCCTATCAGGCTTTAGGGACTTGCGGAATTATTGCAGTTATTATCGCAGGGTGGACAACTTCAAATCCGACTATTTACCGTGCGGGGTTGGCGTTCAGTTCGCTAAATCCAAAATGGAGTAGAGAGAAGTCTACGATTGTCGTTGGCGTGGTAACAACTATTATCGCGTGTTTCCCGTTCGTGTTTTCTCAGCTCCTTGGTTTTGTCGGAATCATGGGGCTAATGATGGCGCCAGTAGGAGCGGTTATCGTAGCAGAGCATTGGCTCTTTCCTAAGTTGGGCCTAACTCGCTATTGGTCTCAATACAAAGGCAACAATACTAATTGGGCGGCTATCATCACGTGGCTAACAGCATTAGTTTTAAGCTATGTTTTGGAACAGTCAGGCGTACTTCATCTATTTTTCCTTCTGATCCCTATATGGATTTACTCTACGGTGTTGTATTGCCTACTATCAATTGTTATGGGCGCTAAGAAAAGCTTTCCTGAAGCAACGATTGCAGAAGCCGTGGAGTCAAACCGTAGATTAGAAGAGAAAAAATTCTTAGAAAGCCTCTCCAGAGAATCAATAAAAGTGTCGAAAAAGACATCGTCTTCTCTAGTTACTCTAGCTTCATTTGTAGCTATTGCCTCACTTGTTACCTGTTTGGGTATTGGAGTTATGGCTTACTACGATAACGGCGACAGTGCTTTGCATGCACCATTATTAATGGCAACGATTATTTATTTTGTTACGGCCACGTACGTGTATCTTACAAATACCAATGCTGAAACTGATGATGCACCCATCGCGGAAGCACAAGCTTCTGACAAATAATTTTCCAATGTAGGCTTTCCCCTCTGGCGCCGTTAGCTAGAGGGGCTTTTTTTATTGAAGGACGATTGTTTTGAAAGTTACGCTTATATTTCTAGTACTATTTTTTAACTGTTTTTCAGTATGTTTAGTCAAAGCCGTGGCTAGCGACGCAAGTGCCCCAGTCTCTGAAAGCAAACCTCCAAACATACTCTTTATACTCGCTGACGATCATCGTTGGGATTTGTTAAGCAGAAATTCGTCTCAAGTTCAAACGCCTAATCTCGATGCGTTAGCTAATGACGGGGTAGTGTTTGAAAACGCCTTTGTAACAACGCCGATATGTGCTTCGAGTCGAATTAGTATTTTGACAGGTTTAACAGAGCGTACTCACGACTTTACCTTTGGGCGGCCGCCCACAGGCGAAAACGAATCGTCAAACGTGTATCCGGCACTACTCAAAAGAGCTGGTTACAGTACGGGGTTTGTGGGTAAGTATGAAATAAAATTGTCGGGAGAAGATGAAGACCGATTTGATTATTTCAAGCCTCTTCTTCAGTCAAAAGCTAATGAGTGGGATGGTGAGCAAATTCCTCAGACACATTACATTAGAAATCTTGCGAGTGAATTTATTAAAAAAGCATCAACAGGTGATAAGCCATGGGTGTTGGCCGTAAATTTTTGGAACCCCCATGCACATGATGTAGATAAAGTAGATCAGTTCCATTATCCACCAGAATTTGACTCTATGTACTCGGACGTAGAAATTGCAAAAGCCAATGTTTCTGATGATAAATCTTTTGAAGCGCTCCCTGATTTTCTAAAAACATCTATGGGAAGAATTCGTTGGGAATATCGATTCGCAACCGAAGAAATGTATCAACGAATAGTGAAACGACATTATCGAGCAATTAGTAGTGTCGATGACGCAGTCGGCTCTTTAAACGAGCTTCTTAAGTCTCTTCACTTGGATGACAACACGATTATTATCTACACCGGGGATAACGGTTACGCACTTAACGAACGCCAATTGGCAGGGAAGTGGTTTGGTTGGGAAGAGGACCTGCGAGTACCTCTCATTATCAAGGACCCTCGAAGTCCGAAGCATAAAGAGATAAGGGAGCTTGCACTAAACATTGATATTGCACCTACAATACTCGACTTTGCTGGCGTGTCTATTCCATCTATGTATCAAGGTAATAGTTTAATTCCATTAATTGGAGGAGAGGACGTTACTGAGTGGCGCGATGAATTTTTCTTCGAACATATGTATCAGCCTAAACGTGCTCCTATTCCACCAATGTATGGTTTACGAACAACCCATTGGAAGTTTGTAAATTTCTATAAGAATGACTACATGCAACTTTACGATTTGGAAAATGATCCGCTTGAAACTACCAATCTTGCGTATGAAGAAAAGTACCAGTACTTAACAAATGGACTTTTGCAGCGAGCAAATGTTTATATAGAAAAGTACGAAAATGCGCGAAGTGAAGAAGTGAAATCAAGAAAAAGTTTCGAGAACGCTTACCTGTCCAATTGAATCCTCGGTGCTTATGACTCTTCTTTGCTCACGGGGGAGAGTCATGAGTCTACAACTTCTATCTATACATTCCTGAAAAATATTACGTTGTGATTGGTTTTGAGTGTTGATGATTGCTATCCGTTCATATACAATCATTTTACATTTATTTAATGACTCTTGATGAATAGTAAAGCCTATGAGTTGTATTGCACAGAGTTTAAGGGATGGAGAGACAGAGAAGTGAAGCTAGCTATTATTGGCGAATGTATGATTGAGTTGTCTAACAGTGATAGTGAGCTTTATCAACTCAATTATGGCGGTGATACACTTAATACTGCTATTTATCTCTCTCGATGTGGGGGCGACGTCGAGTATGTAACGGCATTGGGCGATGACTCATTTAGCAGTAAAATGCTTTCGCTTTGGCAGGAGGAAGGAGTCGGCGTCAAGCATGTGAAGACATTAGAAAATAGTGTACCTGGTTTGTATTTGATTGAAAATGAACCGAATGGTGAACGCCATTTCCACTATTGGCGCTCTAGTTCCCCAGCGAAATATCTATTAGAAAAATTTCCAGAAACGTTGGACGAAATCAAAGGTTACGACGCTGTTTTCTTAAGCGGTATTACGCTTTCAATCTATTCTGAGCCAATACGAAACGTGCTTTATGATTTTCTCAGTCAATTTCGCATGCGTGGTGGCAAGGTTATTTTTGATAACAATTATCGCGCAAGAAACTGGTTGTCGCTGAGTGAAGCATCAACAGCGTTTAACCAAATAATGAAACTTACTGATTTAGCCCTTCTTAGTATGGAAGATGAGGTAAGCCTACATGGAGAGCACTCAATGGAATATTGTATTGAGCGCTGGATGAAATGTGGTGCTTCTGAAGTCATTATCAAAAATGGTGCCAGCGGTATTCTCGCCGCGAATAAAGATGGGAAGTTCGAGTTTGACGTTCCCAACGTTGTAAAGCCTGTTGATACTACAGCCGCGGGTGACTCCTTTAACGGCGCATTTTTAGCGGCCAAGGCGAGGGGAGAAAATCTAGAAAAATGTATCCGTGATGGCCAGTTTTGCGCAGCCCAAGTGATCATGCATAAAGGGGCGATAGTTCCTAAAACTATTTCACTCAAAGGGGCGTAAACATGGCAATAAAACACTTTCTTAAAATTCTCCTATTGATTCCGTTAGCTATATTACAAGGGTGCGGTGTTGATACAAACGACGAAACTTATATTATTCGTCTAGGGCATCAGCTAGATATAAATCATCCTGTACACAAAGGTCTTGTATTTTTAAAAGAGGAGTTAGAGCGAAGGTCTAACGGGTCGATGTCTATTGTCATTTATCCTTCATCACAGGTAGGTGACGAAAGGGAGGTTCTCGAACTCATTCAAATAGGTAGTATGGGAATGACGAAGGTTTCTGCGAGTGCGTTGGAAAGCTTTGTACCTGAAATGAAAGTGTTTAGTCTTCCTTATCTTTTCAATAACCAGGAGCATTATTGGAAAACGTTAAACGGCAATATTGGTAAAGAGTTACTTGCAGCTGGTCAGCCATACCGCTTCAAGGGTCTAGGCTATTTTGACGCCGGCTCTAGAAGCTTCTACACAACCAAAAAGCAAGTGATTACACCCGATGATCTTCAAGGGCAAAAAATAAGAGTCATGAACAGCCAGACTGCTGTTTCCATGGTTAATACAATGGGCGGTGCGGCTACACCCGTTAGTTGGGGCGAATTGTATACCTCTCTCCAGCAGGGAGTGGTGGACGGCGCTGAAAATAACCTACCAAGTTTTTACTATTCGAAACACTATGAAGTTAGTCAGTACCTAATCTTAGACGAACATACCTCAATACCTGATGTGATCATAGTCGGTACCCATATCTGGGAGCAGTTAAATTCTGAGCAAAAGGAGTGGCTGGAAGAATCGATGATAGCAGCTACTGACTTTCAAAGGGAACTTTGGGCCGAATCAACTCGAGAATCTTTGGAAATAGTGAAAAAAGCCGGTGTGAAAGTCATTAAGGCCGAAAAAAGTGTATTCCAAGAGAGTGTACTCCCTGTATACGAATCATTAGAAGGTACCGATTTGGAGCCGCTCGTTAAGAAGATAAAGTCTTTAGGAGTAAAACAATGAAGGTAATTGCAGGAATTATTCCTAAGCTAAATAAAACGTTGCGAGCACTATTAGCAACAATGATGGCACTGCTAGTTTTAAATGTAACTTGGCAGGTGATAACTCGCTTCATTTTACCTCACCCAAGCTCCTTCACCGAAGAGCTTGCACGCTTTTTCTTGATATGGATTAGTTTGCTGGGCAGTGCTTATGCATTTCATACCCATAGTCATTTAGGCTTCGATTACTTAGCTAAAAAGATGCAGAGTAACGCTGCGGTTACAACGGCAAAGTTAGGATATGTGCTAGTAATATTGTTCGCTTTAGGCGTTCTGGTTATAGGTGGAGTTAATCTTACTTATATCACCTTCTTGCTAAATCAAGAATCACCAGTACTCGGTATTCCTATGGGATACGTATATTTGGTAGTGCCGTTAAGTGGGCTGTTGTTCATCTTGTACGGTGTCTGGGGGCTTCTAGAAGTGAAAGATCCTAGCAATCTTAGGGAGCACGCGCTATGACTTCGATAGTACTCTTTGGAGTCTTTTTCATCCTACTTCTGATAAACGTGCCTATCGCGGTGAGTATCATTGTAGCGACATTAGCGACCATGCTCTTAACCATTGATACGCTTCCAGCTTTAACTACTCTGGCGCAGAGGCTAGCAGTTGGAGTTGATAGCTTTGCATTGTTAGCTATTCCTTTCTTTGTTTTATCTGGATATCTAATGGGACAAGGTGGAATTGCTGTCAGGCTGATTGAATTTGCAAAAGTGTTGGTCGGCAAACTCCCTGGAGGCTTAGCCTTTGTAAACATTATCTCTTGTGCTCTCTTTGGTTCGATTTCGGGCTCTGCTGTTGCGGCGACATCTGCTGTTGGTGGTTTTATGATCCCAGCGATGGAAAAAGAGGGTTATAGCAGACCGTTTAGTACCGCCGTCACTGTCACCGCGGCAACGACAGGCATGCTAATTCCTCCCAGTAACATTCTTATCATTTACTCATTAGCTAGTGGCGGAGTATCAATAGCTGCCCTGTTCATAGCCGGATATTTACCCGGGCTATTAGTCACTGCTTTTTTAATGATGGGTGCAGCCTTCTATATAAAGAGAACTGGGATTGCTGCGGATAGCACTATAGAAGTAGGGAAGTTTTGGCCAAGTTTGTTTGGCGCAATCCCTTGTTTGTTCTTAATTGTTCTAATTATTGGTGGGATCATTGGAGGGTTATTCACGCCGACAGAGGCTGGGGCAATAGCAGTGCTGTATTCCCTTGTATTGGCTCTTGGTGTGTATAAAGAGTTGTCAGTTAAAGACCTTTACCCAATCTTATTAAAAACAGTTGGTACAACAGCAATTGTTATGTTTCTAATTGGCGCTTCTGCCTCAATGTCTTGGCTGATGTCCTATGAGGAAATACCGCAAGCTATCAGCAACTCGCTACTATCGGTGTCTGAAAACGCTATCATTATACTTCTTATAATGAACCTTATTTTACTTGCTGTAGGAACATTCATGGATGTCACGCCAGCAGTATTGATATTTACCCCCATATTTTTACCTATTGCTGAGATGCTGAATATATCGCCTCTGCACTTTGGGATTATGATGATTTTAAACTTATCTATTGGCCTTTGCACACCGCCAGTAGGAAGTGTTTTATTTGTGGGATGCAGTATAGGAAAGGTATCTATCAGTAAAATTATGAAACCTATTATTCCGATGTACGTTGCTATGATTCTTGCTCTTGCACTCACCATTATTTTTCCAGAAATCAGCGAGTTTCTACCTAAGCTTCTGGGACTCATTTAATTAATATAAAGTTAGGAGACATGACGTGTCTGATTATTTAACTAGGCAATTTGGCCTACATGGAAAAGTTGCAGTCGTTACCGGTGCGAGTAGAGGGCTAGGGCAGGGTATTGCTTTGGCACTAGGCGAAGCAGGTGCGACAGTAATTGCGATTGGCTCTTCAACAAAGAGCGTAGAATCTACCATTGAGTTGTTGGTTCAGAAGGATGTTGAGTGTGCGGGATATGGGTGCGACCAATCAGACACCTCTCAAATAATCGACACCGTAAATAAGATAATTGAAAATCATGGTCGAATTGACGTTTTAGTTAATAACGCGGGAACAATTAAGCGTTCACCCGCGCATGAATTTTCCGATGAAGATTGGAATGAAGTAATAAACGTAAATTTAAACGGCGTGTTTACATTTTGTCGTGAAGCCGGCAAGCAGATGCTTAAGCAAGGTAACGGGAAGATCATTAACATTGCATCATTACTGAGTTTCTCAGGCGGAATAACAGTACCTGCCTACGCTGCAAGTAAAGGCGGTGTAGCTCAGTTAACTAAAGCACTTGCCAACGAGTGGGCTAACAAAAATATTCAAGTTAATGCGATCGCTCCAGGCTATTTCGAAACCGACAACACATTTAATATTCGACAAGACAAAGAGCGCTTTGCAAGTATTAGTAGCCGAATTCCTGCGGATAAATGGGGGCAACCCGACGACTTGGCAGGCGCAGCTATTTTTCTTTCCTCAAAAGCCTCATCTTATGTTAACGGGCATGTATTGCTAGTTGACGGTGGCTGGATGGCCCGCTAAAGCGAGCTATTCACATTTTCACCTCACTATAAAAAAGGTATCGCATGAATTTTCTTTTTTCTACAAATAAACGCAGCTACCCAAGCATGACCAATGAAGAGCTTAGAGAGGCTTTCTTAACTGAGCCTCTTTTCGTTCCAGGTGAACTTTCACTTACTTACACGGATGTCGATCGGGCCGTTATCGGCGGTGCTATGCCGACTGACTCACCTATTGAGTTACCAACACATAAAGAATTAGCGGCCGATTATTTTTGTGAAAGGCGAGAGCTCGGCATCATTAACATCGGTGGTAAAGGCGCTGTTAAAGTCGATGGCAAAGATTACATAATGGCGCAAAAAGATAGCTTATACGTATCGAGAGGAAGTAAAGAAGTAACGTTGTCATCGGATGACCCAAGTGAGCCTGCAAAATTTTATATGGTTTCATATCCAGCGCACCGTGTTACTAAAACAGTCCATGTGCCGAAAGTAGATGCTAAACACATTGAACTTGGTGCCCAAGAAACATCGAATGAGAGAACGATTTTCCAATCAATCCGCCCTGGGATTGTGGATAGTTGTCAATTAGTGATGGGGATTACAGAGTTAAAAACAGGCAGCGTCTGGAATACTAAACCACCTCATACTCATTTTCGTAGAACTGAAATATATATGTACTTTGACCTTGACCAAAGCGAACGAGTATTTCACATGCTTGGTGAGCCTAAAGAAGTTAAAACGCTACCATTAGCACCTGAAGTTGCTATTGCTTCGCCCAGTTGGTCTATTCACAGTGGCGTCGGTACAACTAACTATAGTTTTATTTGGGCTATGGGGGGGGAGAATCAAGAGTTTGACGACATGGACCACATCGAAATTTCTGCTTTAAGTTAAGTTTTAGACTGTAAATTGCCATCAAGTATGTAAGTTTTATCAAAATCAATCACATAATGACTTTTTTGATTGATTTTG
>Ga0209771_1001772_pt1 | contig 13627 bp, 1 predicted proteins | sample SaaInl59LU_5_DNA_FD_184639 | JGI IMG/M metagenome (GOLD analysis project Ga0209771, IMG submission 184639) | Marine microbial communities from expanding oxygen minimum zones in the Saanich Inlet - ESP_59LU_5_DNA (SPAdes) (version 2) | ecosystem: Environmental > Aquatic > Marine > Intertidal zone ...
CTTCCTCTGTGATACCTAAACGCTTTAACATCATTTGGTATCCTTCATTAGTCATCTCTTCAAGAAGACGCTGGTTGTTAGAAATCTCTTTATATATTGGAGAGCTATTAATTCTTTCTTGTTGGGACAACTTCATCCATTTCTCTAAACCACCTGTGTAATCAAATGGAACTCCATTATCCATGTAGTCCATTGTGATGAGCTTAGTTGTTTGAGATCCTCGTGTTACTAATGCTTTCTCCTTAGAAGGCACATCACTTTGTAAACTCATTATAGCAAATGGTACATCCACTACAGCTGCATACTCTCCATCATTAAATGATCCATCTTCATTATATGTAGCATGTGATGATTCAGCTCCCACTTTTCTACCAGACTCAAACACAATATAGTCTATGTTCTCATTCTGCATCTTGTTGTAAAGCTTAAGTCCATTTGACTCAGAGTTAATCTCATTCATCACACGATAAGACAAAGGATATAATGCATACTTATCAAGTACAACATTGTTATATGTGTATCCAAGCTTAGCTCCTGATACAATAGGTTTTAGAGAGGTGTATGCACTCTGCACTGCAGGATTACCCTCGTTAAGAAGGCTCACATCAGCTGTAGATAGTGTTAGTCCCTTAGCACGTTTTTCGTAAGCAACATCATATCTGTATTGCTTCTCTTCATTCTCATTCCACTCACCAGCTCTGATTCTAAAGTTACGATATGCTTTAAAAGATATAATACCACCACCATCAGTTTCTTCGTAGTTCTCATAGTTTGGAAGATCTATAACACCTACAATATCTTGGTGAGATGCTGTACGCATATAATCCTGTGTGAAGTTGGTATATCCAATATCGTCCTTCTCAAAACCTTCGTTCCACACTTTATTAAGTGCAGTGTTCATCTTAGGAGAGTTATTAATAAGAGCCTGTCTTGGAGATAGGAAACTCTTAGTACGCTTCAACTCATCTTTGTATTGATAAGGATCTGAATAAAGAAGCTTGTGCATCTCAATATTAGCAATCATGTAGTTAACACTCATTGCTGTAAGTTGTCTACTAAGCTCTTGAGAAGTCATTTGTATTGGTAGGTCAACATTCTCTAATGTATATCTACCTGAAACCTCTTCACTAACTATTCCAAATCTATTTAAATAACTCAACACTCTTGATATATCAGCTTTCAAGTAATCCTGAATAGCTTGATTTATTTTAGCCTGATACATTGTATACACTTCTCCTGGTGTACCTTCTGTGGTGATTATATCATTATGTAATTTGTCACCAAGAATACCCTTGAAGAAACGCAAGTCTTTACTATCTCTACCTTTAGCAACTGGACGATCTTCTCTAGATAGTTCTAGTTCGTCTAAAAAGTATTTTCTAAATATCTCGTTTACATCTACTAGTCCTCTTGCAAGATCGTTAGCAGTTATTGGATTACCCATGTATAACATGTGCTCCATACCTGCGTCACCTGGTACAAGATTTAAATAGTTACCTTCTATATTAAGATTGAGCTCTTGTACAATTCTTTGTTTCTGTGAAAGTCTAGATGAAGGTGTGCTTCTACCTTTTTGTTCATCAACAATACCTCCTACATATCCAGCCTTAAATAAATCATTTGCACCAGATCTTTTCTTACCTGTTTGTAGATTAAACATTCTACTAAGAAGATTAGATCCTCTAGAGAATACATCTATAAGAAGATATTCGTATTGTGTACCTGCTAGCTCATCTAGACTGTTTATGTTAACAAGTGTATTATGTAACTCAGAAGCAGTATTAGGTCCAAGGAATGTTTGTACACGCTCACCTTGTAAGTTAAAATATGTACTACTAAACTCTGGATTAGATGCAGCTGTTTTTAATATACCAAGTTCTAAAAGACGTTTGTTTATATCTAAAGACTTAGTAGAGAATGTTACTACCTTATCTGTCTTTAATAAACTTTCTTTAATTCCACTTACAGTTTCTTTAAATTGTTTCTTGTTTGCAAAGCTTAGTCTGTTATATTCAGCTCCAGTAAATGGTACACCTAACGTTGATAAGAAATTAGTCATACGTGCAGGTATGTCTAACTTAACATCTCTTAATTGTTTCTTCTTTGGAAAGTATGCTCTTTGCTCTTCATTGTATGTAAAATAACCCTGACCAGCCTTTGACTTTACAGCTATAGATCTTGTATACTCATTTCTAAGTTGATTAGCTGAGCTAGATAGAGCAGCATCACCAACAGCAATCTCTCCATTATCAAATACAAATACATTCTTTACATCTGGAGATTGTTTTTTGAATGTCTTCCACATCCCTGAGATAAGACTAAGAGCGTGTGTTGATTCTATTTTACTTAAATCAACAGCTCCATCAGAGTAGTCTTGTTTTGTCAGACGCTTGTATAGAGTTCTATACGTAGGATCCTCTATAGACATTTGTCCCAATCTTTCTAACATGTCTTCAACACTTGTAGATGTGTGAAGTTTATTCATCAACGTGATGTACATCTTACTCACTGGATTAAGCAATCTACCATTGATGCTGGATACAACTGCCTTACCATTGTTGTCCACAATAGGATTACTAGCAAGTAATAGTTTTATAGCTGTGTTTGCTTTTCTGAAACTATCTATCTTACTAGCGTCAAACTTATTACTCTCTTTGATTTTATCTTCATCACTTAATTGTAACTCATCATTCTCATCAAACTGAATACCGTATGACTTAATATACTCTTTGTGTTTCTCTGTAAGTCTTGGCCAATCAACAACAACATCTTTTTCTAATTGACGATTCTGTGCAACTATAGCTAAGAGTCTTTGTTTTTGATCTTGTGAAAGATTCTCTGTTTTGTTAATAAGATTGTTAATAACTACTTCTTTACTTCTGATAGTTGCTATCACTCTAGGAAGAAGCTTCTCATGGAAGTCTTTCTGATTGATATCATCTGCTATTGTAAATAAACTTTTGTCTGTCTTTATAAGATCATTCAACATTAAGAATGTCATCTCTTGAACAGCATCTGAAGTTTGTCTGTCACTAAGTGTTTTGATTCTGAACTCAGAGTCTGAGGTAGCAAACGCATCCTCTATATCTATAATGCCTTCCTGAGCCATAGAAAGCTGTGTAGCATATGGCATACGTTTTTTGTAGTAACCACTACCTATACGCTTAAACAACTCATCTGTAAAGCTCTGTGCCTTGTCACCAAGTAAAGCATTCTCAATAAACTTCTTGAGCTCTCTAAACAGTTTAGCAATTCTAGCACCAAGTCCTTTAACACCTTGTTTCTTTTGTACAAAGTCTCTAAACTCTTCAGCTAGTTGTTCTTTGATTTGAGCTGGTGTAGCTTCAGAGAACTTAACTGTTTGGCCTGTAGGTCTATCTACAAATGTTCCTTTACGTCCTTTGAATTCATTAATTATATTAGCCTGTTCTTCAGAGGTTGTAAACATCTTCCATACAGCTTCAAACACTTCATGATAAGCTGTACCAGTTTCTGCATTCTCATATACATAAATAGCACCATCCTTAAACATACCCCAAGCTTGTCTACCATTAGTAGCTTGAATAATGTTCTTCACTCTGTATACAGGAACGTTAGGGAAGTTTTGTTTTAACCAAGATTCTACGTCTGTCCAGTTCTCTGGTTCAAACATTTGGATCTCTTCATTTATCTTAACACGTAAGTCTTCTGAGTTAGCATCAGAAAGAGCGCTATTGATTTGATCCTCTAAGCTATCTATCTTCTCTTGAGCTTCAGCTTGTTGAACAGGTGTTCCTATTACATCCTCTCCAATTGTAAATGTTGGAAGTCCACCATCATCAGCTTTCTCTACATTAGTTTGTTGTTTTGGTTGAGCAGGAGCTGCAGGTGCAGCTTCCCCACCAATAGTAAATGTTGGTAAACCACTTTTATCTGTCTGCTCTTTATATGCAGACTGTGCTCTAACTTTTGTTAGTTGTGAAGCAATAGCGTTGTATATTGTTTGCTTTATTACTTGTTTGTAATCCTTTCCAGCATCTTGTATTGCCTTAATCACTTCAGCTAAGTCACCACCTGGTAACACTGCAATTGCTTCTTGGTAGTTCTCCATCGTTGCGCTTGAGAAAGCTTTAAACAATATCTTCTTACCTTCTGGGGAAGTGTATGTGTTAGTTGTATTACCATCTAAAACAAATGATGTCTTTTGCTTTATAGGAATATTAGTGGCTTGTGCTTTTGGTTCTGGTATTACAAACTCATCAGCTGTGTTTGTTACATAGAAATATACACCCACTCTATTAAACTTACCTTCCTCTTTTGGTTGCATGTTTGTAAAGATGGGTAACTCAAAGTCTTCTCTTGTAGATCCATCAGGATTCTTATTAGATAGAAGATAGCTTTGGTAGTTAGGCCATGTAACAGATTCAATACCTCCCTCTGGAGAAATACCTGTTATCTGCTCAAAAGATCTGTTGATGTCTTTTGTTTTAGCAGCAGTGACATTATTGTATATGTTTTCTAGTGCAGAGATTACTAGATCTTTATTTGCCTCTAGTTGACTAGGAGTAAATTGAAATGTAACTCCTTGATTACCAATGATTAACATCAGCCTATTTGTCTGAGGATCTTTTTGGAAGAATACACTGTTATTACCAGCATCCTTTCTATTACCTTGTTGGTCAGTTGGTACACCCCAATAGGTTACACCTCTTAAGAAATCAAGAATACGAACAGAACTATCACTAGTTATTCCTTGTGCAGGATCAATCATATTCTTAGCTAGCTGTAGAATAGAATCAAATATAGCTGTAGCTTCTTTCTTTGTATGTAATCTGTTCTTAAGTTTTACATATCCATTTGGCGTTTCTAAGAACACAGCTCCAAGTGGTGTGTTATATGCAACAGTTCCCTTACTAACATTCTTGTTAGTTGTTGGAACAAATAAAACTAGATCATCTTGTAAATCTACATCATCAACTAGTCCTGCATCTTGTACAGATGTTCTAGCATTCTCATCAATCTGAGGAATACCAAAAGATGCTTCAATCTCTTGTGGTATACCTAGTGCTGTTTGCTCTAGTATATTATCTCTTCTCTCCTTGTATTGTTTATTGATTGCGTCCTTCACCTCTTGAGGAGTGTCCTCTCTAAACATCTCTCCATTTCTAAAACCAGCTTCAGGCATTGCCTGGTAAATAGCATTCTCTAACAAAGGTTGCCCTTGAGGTATAGGTTGTCCATCAACACCAACTAGTTCTCCATTCTCGTTAACCATCACCATGATAATCATTGAGTCTTTAAACTGTTCTATAAGTGCAGGATCTCCCTCTAACATATACTCAACTACACCTGGTAGAAGTTGCTCTTGTGTTTTAGATGTTACAAAAAGAGCACGTATACCATCTCTGTTTTCAAATGAATTTAAGTCTAGTCCAAATTGGTTAGCTCTAACTTGATGGTCTTTTCCTGTTTCAGGAGCTACAGTAGCTCTGTATATAACCTCATTAGACTTTTTAGATACAGGCTCAAAGTTAGTTTCAAAAGAATTAGTAGGTGTTCCTTTGTCTGCAGTAGCCATCACTTGATTAAGTTTAGCTGCTGTTTCTTGCTCTTGCTTTTGCTGTTCAAGATATTCTTTCATAATAGAATCAAATCTATCTGTAATAATCTTTCTAGCTTTATACTCACTTCTTAGGTCAGCTAAGTCTTTCTCTATCTGTTTTATATCATTGATAGAGTTTAGCAAGTCTGCCTCATTCACTGTAGCATCTTTTGATAAATCAGCTGTAAGAGCAAAGTTGGCCATCTCTTGTTTTAAAAGAGGCCATGTTTCTTGTAAGTTTTCTCCAGACACCACTTGATCTAATAAATCACTTAGATACTGTGAGTAATCTTGATCAACTATATATGTTTGCTTAAGTGTTTTTCTAAATAACTTAGCTGCTGACTTAATAGCTTTCTCTGCACTCTTTGAAAGTTTCTTAGCTGCAGATAGAGCGTTGTTTAAGTTCTTACCGTTATCAACTAATAATGCCACTTGTCTTTTAAGTTCTCTTAAGAACTCTCCACTGTCTTCAGGAGCATCAGTGATTTGATTAGCAAAGTCTTGGAAATAGGATATGTTAAGTTCAAGTTCTTCTTTCTGACTATTAAGACTATCAATCTCAGCTTCTACATCAGCTTGCATAGCTGTAAGATTGTTAAGTGCTTTTGTAAACACCTTTGTAGCCTTTGAGAAGTTTAGCTTAATCTTAGGACCATTTGGACCAGCCTCTTTCATCTTAGCTATATTCTCTAAGTCTTCTTTTATCTTAGCCAGCTTTTTAGTTTGCTGTGCAAGTTTCTTATTTGTTTCTTCTAAACTCTCTTTAGATTCTTCACCTAATTGTGTAAGCACTTCAAGTCTAGCCTCTCTATTCTTAGCAAGTGTAGCTTTCTGTGCCTTTAGTTCTGATGGAGACATAAATCCTATTCTAGAGTCTTTCTGCTCTTGGTTTTCTACAGATCCCACCTTAGATATTCTAGGCTGTGAATAACCTTCTTGCGTAACAAAGTAAGAGTTGTTAAGCTCTTTTTTTGCCACCTTTCCTTTTGAAGTTAGATATACAAAGTAAAGTTTATTATCTTGGTATTCAAGTCTACCTCTTCGTTTGCCACCAAAGTTTTTACCAAAGTTAAATTCAAAGATTTCGTTTCTGTGATTGTAATAATAGTTAGCTGTCTTGTTACTTCTTAGTGTGCTAGCTTTACCTATCTTAAAGTTTTCAAGTACATCTGCAGAAACATTCTTCACCTCTCCATTCTGAGTTTTTATTTCTAATGTTCCATCCTCATTCACCTTCTGTACAACAAACTCAGAGATTGGTACAGGAGCATCTAGAGGATCTTTAGAGTAGTCTACACCCTTACCAACAAAGTATGGAGTGTTTAGTTCAACCTCTTTATCTCCTTGTTTAGTTTTAACTGTAACAGTTTCAACAGGACCAGTAGGAATATCTTCTTCTACTATAGGGGCTTCTGAATACTTATTAGGGTTTTCTTTAATGTCTTGGTAAGCCTGTAAGAAAGATTGTCTTCTTAGTGCAAGCTCTGATGCATCTTCTAATGATTGAGCAAGTGTTTCTTTTTCTTCCTCAATAATATCCATCTCTTTAATGGATGCAATAGCTTCATTAAATGCCTCTGAGTTACCAGCAATAAGTTGGTCTATAACTTCAGAAGTGTTAACACCTGCAGCTGTAAGAGGACCCATTAGATCTATAATTCTTTGGTCATAGTCTGCCACTTTAGTAGCAGCGTATATCATCTTATTAATTACGCCATTACTGTAGATGGGTTTTCCATTCTCATCTAGTTGTCCTGAGTAACGTAAATTAAGTGATTGGTATAAAGACTTTACATTGTCTGCTGTTTGTTCAAAGCGACCAAGTCTTTCTAAGTATGCCTCTCTTGTATCTGATTCAAGAGCTTTACCTTCAGCTTGCAATTGTGCAAATCCTTCTTCTGTACTAGCAAGCTTTCTATACTCAGCAATATCAGATTTTACTAAATCATATCTACCATACTTGATTCTGGGTGTAAGATAGTTGATGATGTAATCTTTCTCTAAGTCTTTACTGTTTAGGATATCACCACTCTTGATAGCAGCTTCTCTTTCTTGTTGTAATACAGTTCCTCTATTTACAGCATCAATAGTTTCTTTTGTAAAGTCTGATAGGTTAGCATTATTAAATTGATCAAGTGCTTGAGCTGTGTTTAATTCTTTAGCTCTGTTTTCTCTATACCTACCTCTTCCTAACATTATAGATCCAGAAATTCCACCAATAAGAGCATTCTTAGCACCTTCGTTACTAAATGCACCTTCTGTAATACCAACACCAATAGAGTTTAACCAGCTAGTAGCCTCACCATTACGTGCTTTATTATAATAGTCTTGTGTAGCCACTGTGGCACTATACTGAGCCACCTCTTCAAAAGCTTCTGATGTAGAGAATGTGTATGGTCTTATCTTGTTTATTCTAGATAGGAATGGATATTTTGTTTTTGGTTTTACATATTTACCACCCTCATAAACAATATCATCTATCTGTCTAACAAGTCCGTTAGCTATTCCTTTCTCTCCTCTAAATGTACTTCCTAATATCTTTGGGAACTGAATATAGTTGGTAGCTGTTAGTATTCCAACGTTAGCAAAGAACGTAGCATTACCTGATCCCTCTGCAGCATCATTGATAGATTGAAGAGCAGCGCCTGTTGGTTCTACACCATATTGCTCTACATGCTCATCAATAAGTCTTTGTCTAAACTCATTGCTACTATGTAAAGCTTCTATACCTGCCTCACCAGTTGTAGCCAAACCAGCAACAACAGCTCTACCTGCAGGATTTAATGTATTGTAATTAGATAGAAACTTATCAGACAGTCCTCTTATCTTACCATAAGTGTCAGCCACTTTACTTGCACCTGAAGCAATACCAGCTTCTGTTGCAGCAAGTGTTTCCGCTCCTTTACCAACAGAAAATAATCTTGAAGCATATGGAAGAGACTTTAGTGTGCTAGTATATACACTTCCTGATAGAGCAGCACCAGCTGCAAATCCTAAGTTCTTTACAACACCATCCCACAAGAAGTTACCTGTAGCCCAGTATTTAGGAGAATACCAACTAGCATCTCTTTCTGCAGCTGTGTAATAGTTTGGTAATGCATCCTCTGCATATTTGTTTATCTCATCTAAAGATCTATTAAATTCATTATCATAAAACGAAGAAAACTTACCATCTGCAATTGCTTGATAAGTTCCATTAACAAGTCCTACAGTTGACTGTAAGAAAGTTGTACCTGTAAGTAAAAGTCCTTTACTAACACCATTTACCATTCTAGAACCAAAACTTTGACCTTGTGCAGCAGCATCTTCATTATCAAAGTCACCTGGCATAAAGTAATCATATCTACCTTTCTCATTACCAGCATACTCATCAAGAGTTCTCGTTCTACCACCACCACTAGAGTCACGTTTAGTGCTTGCAAACTTTATAAGATTAGCAAGAGTAGATGAATTTTGAGCAGAAGATGTTTGTATACCTGCGTATGGGTTTACATACGGTACACTTGGAAGAGGAGAACCATCAACACCAGCAGCTCTATACCCTCCATATCGTTGCTGCATTGCTTGCTCGCTTAATAATGGACTAGGAGTGGATAGTTGTGTTGGAGGAGGTGTTACCGTTTTCCCACGTTGTGCTTTTGGTAAATTATCTTTTGCCATATTATTGCATTGTTTGAGATGCGTCTTGTAACTTCTTTAGTTCAGAAGTAGGCATCTCTTTTTCAGTATTATTAATCAACTGCCAGATAGCCTCATCTGAAATTTGTTGTAATGTTGGCACAAGAGAGGCTTTATCTATTCTAGCTGGAAATAAATAGTTTTCTAATACAAGTTTTTGAGTTACTGGATCATACACATTAAGTTGTATCTTAAATGAGTCAGAGTCTGTAGGTTTCATATCACTCACAACATTACCACTTACCCCATAGTAACTTACATTTGGAAAGTCAGTGGGTCCACTTAAATATGCATTATCTAATGTAGTGTTATATTCTCCATCTATAGATGTTGAATAATATGAGGTTGGTGTTTTTGCATAAATAGTGTTACCTTGTTTATCTTTTGTTTCAAACAAAGGAGATGGTGTAGATAACATCTTTGGTTGATACATTTGCTGAAATGCTGATACAGCAGGACTAGCTTCAAACCTACCTCGAAATACACTATCATAGATTTCTTGGTTTATAGGTATACTAATACTTGTTCCTTTGGTGTTAGTAGTATTGATTCTATAGTTTCCTTGAGAATCTGTAATCACCATAGCACCTTGCAAGTCAGCAGCAATAGCTCTAATAGTTTCTGCATCTTCTTCAAAACCTGGTAACCCACCAGATCTCTCAGCCACCTCAGCTAAGGAATTAAGAACAGGTCTAAATGCATCTTTTTGTTTTGCATCTTCAAGAGGAACTCTATATGCTTGTTCTTGATCAATTGCATAATTTTTCTGATAGTAATTTTTAATATATTCTTGCTTCTTTTCATCAATTTTAGATACCTCTCTATTTATAGCGCTCTGTATATTATTAATCTTAGATTTTGAATCTTTACTTATTTCATCTTTAAATTGCTCACTACCTTTTGAAGAAGCCCATATTCTATATAATCCATATTCCTCATCTGTTAAATTACCATTTTGATAGTCTCTAAGTGCTTCATCTTCTCCTAAATCAAACCCAACATTCCCTCCAGAAACAACACCTGTACTTGGGGAAACGCTCATACTTCCTGTTGAATATGTATTCAAATATCTTCTAGTAAATTCTCTAAAATTTAAATTTAATTCAGCAACATTAAACCCATTAACTTGTAAACTTTTATATTCGTCAGGAAGACTATCAAATAACTCTTTGTCAAATATTAGGTCAGCTTCATCATTGGCTCTCATTATAATGTCATTCTCAACAGCCAATTGTTTTTGTTGACGAACATATTGATCTAATTGTTCTCTTCTATCCCAAGACACTGAGTTTGGATTGGTTGCATATGCAATAAGCTCTTGTTGAAAAGCTTCATCAGATAGTGTATTACCATCTTTATCTTTATATTTGTTCTGATAATTATTTTTTAGTGCATCTGCAGAGTTCTTTGTTTTATCTCGATTGGTTTCCATGGCAGCAATAACCTCTACATTAGTAGCGTCTTTATTTGTAGGTAGTTGAACTGGACCATAAGGATCCTTTGCCAAGTTTAATTTCTCTTCCTCTATTCTAAGTCTTTCGTTATTATACCTTTTAGTTTCAGTTAGTCTAGCACTTGCAATTTCTGCATCCTGACGTATCTGATCTCTTCTCAGTTGCATCTGAGCCATAGGGTTAGTTTGATATGACTTAATAACACTCTCAGTGGCATATGCATTAGCTGTATCTTCAAGCCAATTCATTGTATATAATTGTGCTTGTGAGCCTGTAACATTTCCACTTTCAAATCCACTAGATACAGTGTTGTATTCAGACTTTACAGATTCAATAGCTCCATCTATTTGTTCTATTTGTTGTTGAAGTCTTTGTTGTTCAGTGGCACTTGATGCAGCATTCTTAAGAGCAACAAGTCTGTCTCTTTCTTGAGAATACTTTTCAAATGTAGATTGATAGTTTGAATTTATATCATTTACATATTGAGAAGGTGATGTATTAGAATACTTATATTGACCATCAACTTGTAATTGTTGGTAGTCATCTGGAGAGAGTCCTTGTTTTAAAGCTGTACGTATTCTTTCAGGACTAATTCCTGTAATTTTAACTCTTGTAATTGCATCCACCATGTTTCCATTTTCATCAAATGCAACATCATATCCAGTCTCTTTCTTACCTAATGCTTTTATAATATCTCTAGCAGATTTGTTATAGTCCTTATATGGACGGTACATACCATTATATTGTGAATTGATATCATCACTATTTAACCACTCATTAGCTTCATTGTTAAATAGCCAATCATTCGAGGCAGATCCTTTTCCTTCTTGTATAAGCTTATCTTTATTTTCTAATGCTTTTCTATATCTTGCAGCAGAACCAACAGCATTTATAACATTGGGATCTTTAGCTATTTGGTTAGTCATTCCATTAACAGAGTTGACTAGTTGAAAGTTTGAGAAATCTCCACCAGCTACCATAGATAATTGACCACCTAGTTGATTGAGTTTAGATTCTAGATATTGTCTATCAACATCTCTAACAACATCAAGGCCAGCAATATTATCTATGCTCTCCTGTATCTTTTGTACCCCTTGATCATAGCGTTGTTGCTTATACACACCAACTTTCATCATCGCCTCAACTGGACGTTGTTGTATATAAGGATTAAACTTAGGGATTATGTCTTTACGAGATGCCATAATTTAACAAATGTAATATGATTAATTGTATTATCCAAGCAGCTCTAACACGTTTTGGTAATGTTTTATAATCAATTTGATTATAAACCTCTTAGCGCTTTTAGGATGTTACTGTTCTTATAGTTCTTTTTCTTCACTGTCTTACCTTTTTTAGCAAACCCTTCATTAATTGGCATATATGGATCTGTAGGATACATCTGATTTGGATCTACATAATCATATATGTCATTAGGATCAAAATCTTTCATTGCTCTATTAATTCTACCTCGTTTTATTTCAGCACCTTGCTGTTGATTAAACTCTTTTTGTGCTCCTATAATACCTTGTATTCCTCCTATCACTCCTGGTATTTGTTGTAGAGCTGGATTAAAACCTGGTGTTGCAAGTCCTGGTATACCAGACACAGCTCCTCCTGGAAGGTTAAACATAGCTGACTGCTGCACTCGTGTTCTAAAGTTATCATCATATCTATATGTAGGATAGAGGTTTGCATACACCTGCTCTAATCTGTTTTCTAATTTCTTTTGAGCATACTTGCTAGAAATAGAATTAAGAGCAGCTAGTGTTGTAGCTTTAGTGTTAGCTACAGCCTGAGCTTGTCTATCTTGCTGCTTGTCATATATACCTAGATTCATCAAACGTGCTTTGTTTAATTGATCTAAGTTTGATGAATATACCTGATCTTTCATTCTCTGGTTTGCAATAAACTCTGTTTCGTTAAGTTTATTTAAAGCAGCATATGTAGGAGCTTGTGCAAGAGCAAGAGCAGCAGGATTACCTTGTAATGTTGGGTTTCTTTGCAATGCTCTATTCTGTGCAATTACATCATTCTTAGCAGCCTGTAGAGAAATGTCATAAGGCACTCTAAGTTTAGGTTGATATGATTGTGCATATACAGGTTCTAATACGTTAGAAGATAATGCAGCATATTCTCCAAGAAGTTGATTAGGATCAAGTGCTTCACCTCTAACTGGTGGAGGTGGGAATCCCATAAAAGGAAGTCCTTGTTGTGGAACAGCTGTAGTAGTTTCTTCTGTTGTAGGTTCAGCCACCTTTGCTGTTCTACTTACAGTTTCTTTTGGTTGCTCTTTCTTTTCTTCATATCGAGCACTAGCAGTTTGTTCTCCAAACTTACCATCCACCTTTAGTCTTGCTTTTGATCCAGCCTCTTTAGCTCGTTTATTAAATTCTTCTTGATAAGCTCTTACATCAGCTTCATTTGAAGGATCAAAGTTTTCCCAGTCATACCAAGGATTTGCAGCTTGTAAGTCAGCAAATTGTTCTTGAGTCACTTTACCATAAAATCCTCCAGCTTGTTTTTTTTGACCAGCAGGAACATTTTCCATAGCTTCAGCTGATCTATCAATAGTTTCTTCTCCTAATATTTCTTCTTCTTTAACAAATGTTCCATCATCTTGTTTTACATATCCAGCAGCAATTGCTTCTGCTTCTGTTTCAAACTCTTCTGGAAGTTGTTTAAGTCCTATACCGTTTTGAGCTTTCTTAAACTTACGTGCATTCTTAGCAAAGTTAGCCATCTTAACAACACCTTCGCTATACTCATCTGTATTAGCCATCACCTTATTAGCAGCTTCAGCTACAGACATACCACGCTCTTTAGCCCATGCTGTAAACTTACCTTTGTTCTCAGGTTTGATTTCAATACCAGACTTAGCCATGTTATTCATAACTCTTTCTGGGTCTTCAAC
>Ga0209771_1001773_pt1 | contig 13623 bp, 9 predicted proteins | sample SaaInl59LU_5_DNA_FD_184639 | JGI IMG/M metagenome (GOLD analysis project Ga0209771, IMG submission 184639) | Marine microbial communities from expanding oxygen minimum zones in the Saanich Inlet - ESP_59LU_5_DNA (SPAdes) (version 2) | ecosystem: Environmental > Aquatic > Marine > Intertidal zone ...
GTCTTCTGGGACGTTAAACAAGCTATTATTGTATATTTTATCTTTAGCTTTAGTTTCGGCTTCGCTGTATATACCTTCTAACTGAGACTGGTTTTGGCTATTAAGAGGTACTATTTCATTTGTTTCTTTATAACCTAAGTATTGATCATACTTGACGCCTAAAGTTTCTTTTAGATATTTAGTATAGCTTTCTTCTGAATCAAAAGTAGGTTCAAAAGACATAGTTGGACCCATTGCGCCAATCATGGTTTTACTTACAGCTGTTCTGTCGTTTATGCTTTTTATAGGTCCAAAATAATCATTAGCTTGAATAGCTACTATGTCCTCTTTTGGTACTTCTTTTATTCTAGTTTGTATCTCATTGGTAGCTAATACAGCTTGAGCTTTTAGACCATCTTGTCTATCTTGCTCTCTTTTTTTTCTAGTTGCTATTCTTTTTTCGCTAGCTGATAGAGGTTTTTCTGGCTCAGGATCTTCTGATACCAAAGAAGTATTTACCTGCTTTAATTCCGTATTCTCGGATGCTTGCTCCGGTTCTATCGATGTTACAGTTGCATCCTTTACTACAACACCGCTTTGCTTTTCCACTGGTTCAACATTATCTTCCAATTCTTTAATGTTATATTCTTTTAAGTAATCTTCAAGAGGCATGTTAGATTGCTCTGCAGCTGAAGTTACTTGCTCTAATGAGTATTGTTCACCTTCTAATTCAAACATAATTATAATTATTTTTTTATTGGTAAATTACCTGTACCTGTGTTGGGTCTAAACGACAATTCTTCTTTTTTAACTAAATCTTCAGCGTCTTTGGGTTTGACACCGCTAGCTATTAACAATATTTTCTTTATTTTATTAGGATCATCATTTTTCTTTATTGTTAATTTTCCTACTTTTATTTCAGATGGTTCAGTTGATTCTTCGTTCTCGTATACAGCTTTGGCTTCAATACCTTCTTCGTTTGCTAAATCAATAACAGACTCAAAGGTTAAGTTTTCAGGTGTAAACCTACTATCAAAGTACTTTGTTTTTTCTTTGTAGTCTAACCTTCTTATATCTCCTTCAGATAGTTTCTCTTGTTTATCTCCTTCAGGTTCTACAACCTCTTCAGTACCTGTTACAAGTTCTGTGTTTCCAGTAAAGTACTTCTTCATAGCGTAAGCTGAGTACTCAGCAGATAGATCATTTAAGAAAATATCCCTATCTTCTTGACTAGCTTCGTTGAACTCGTTAAAACCAATCACTGGTTTTTTATCTTTTGCTTTTTGATCTTGAAACCAATTGTATAAAGCTATTTGCTCGTTAGAAACAAGATCTTTATTAGAGCTTAAAGCTTCAACACTAGCAACAACTTTTTGCTTTATTCTTTCACCTAATAATGTAGTGTTAGGCTTTTTGTAGTATTGCTTAATTACTTTTTTTCCATCTCTAATAATTCTGAACTCTTCCTCTTGACCAATATAAAGATCTTCCTGTACAGCGGCGGTTGGATCGCCTTTTTCATCGGTTTTTCTACCAAAAATGTTTATAGTTTGTTCCATACTTTCAGCCTCATTTGGAACTCTAACAAGTATATCTCTGTCTGGGTTTGCAGCTATTTCAGCTATCTTACTACCAGACAATGAGAATCCTTCACTAGCGCCTTCTTGTTTCCAAGAGTACATAGTCTCAGCACCTCCTGGTTTAGTTAAGTCAAAGTCAAAAGAAAGTTTACCTTTTAAACCACCGCCCAAAATAGCTGAAACAAATGCTGTTTGTTTAGGATCATTGTATCTGGAGTAACCACTCATTTGACCTTCTTTACTTGAAGCTTCTTCAAATTCCTCTTTATATGACGCGAGGTTGGTTTGATCTCTTATAATATCCTTGCTAAGACCATTTGTGTTTTGCAGATATGTTTTTTCCTGTTGAGAAGCAAAAATGTTTGTAGATATATTAGCAGAAGTATTTATTGATTCTCTCATTTTTTTTATAGAAGCTTCATCATATAGGTTAGGTCTTGTAGCTATAGCCCCATTAATGTCTTCGCCTGTTTCGTTTTCGTATTTGTTACGATCTATTATAAGTTTCTTGTTTTCTTCAGCTACTTTTTCTAAACGTTTAGCCTCCGCTGCTCGTCTATCATTCAACTGCTTAACGTAGTCGTCAGTAATACCAGAAAAAGTTTTTTGAAGATTACTATAGTACTTAGAAGTTTCTGTATCTACGAATTGTTTTGGATTTCTATAACTCATCTATGTATTTTTATTCGTTTTCATATTTTACTTGCTGCTTGTACGTTCTTCCCATGTATTTAGAACCAAAAGCTCCGCCGCTAGCCATACCTCCAAGTCCTTTAGCAACATTACCAATAGCTCCAGTTATAGCATTTGTTCTAGCTTGTTTAGCCGCCATCTCTCTAGCTTGAGCACCTTCTAACTCAGTTTGTTTTCTCTCTAAAGCTGTTAGTTCTCTTGCTTCTGTTTCACTATAAACAAATTGTTTACCAGATACGTCAGCTTGTTGTAATCGCTGAGCCTCAGACATTTGAATACCTTGAATTCTTTGCTGTTCAGCCATTTTTCTTCTCTCTAAGTCTTGTTGACCTTGAGCTCTAAGTTTTTCATTGTTTGCCTCTTGAGCTTCAATACTAGCAGAAACACCTTTCTTACTTTGTAAAGCTGCTTGAGCTAAAGCGGTTGCGCCACCAGCACCTGATCCAGTAGCTCTAATAGTATCTAAAGTATTAGCTAAAGCCATATCAGCTTCTTCAGCTTGCATCTCTGCAGCTTGAGTAGCAACTCCTAAGTTAGCCATTGGATTTGTCATGCTACCGCTTAAATCTTGAGCTAAGCCAGCCACACTTTGTATGTCTTCATATGGATTTATTACTGGTTGTCTGTTCGCTTCCAAGTTAGATAACTCTCTTGATAGTCTTCTTTTTTCTTTAGCTGCTGCTCTAGCTTGACTTTTAGCTTTACTAGCTCCAAAGATACCGCTAATTAAACTACCTCCTAGTCCTATAGCTGCACTAAGCCAACCTTGCACGTACTCTCCCGCCTCGGGAAGCTGCGCGATTAAAACATCTGTCATTTTTTTATTTTTTTATGTTAATACGATGATTCTACGTAATTAGTAGAAACCGCGAATAGTTCTTTTTTACCACCTAAACTGTTATCTACACCCATTCGCACTGTGGCAAAGAAGCCTTTTATTCCTGAAGTATCTTGACCCCACAAAACCTCACCGGGTTGAGAAATCGTACTATTTATTAAGTTAGCAAAGTATTTATTTTCTTTTACTTTAAAATTATTTTGCATCAATTGGTTTTGCAAATCTACTAAATTACTTGCCTGTGTAAGTATGTTTATAGCTTTAGCTACAGGTAGAGATGAATCAGTTGATGTTTGCATAGATAACATCTCCCAATCTTTACCACCTTCGTAATTTATAGTCTTAAAGTTTTTGATCAATGATTGATTAGCGTTAAACACAAACTCAACAGAAGAGTCGTAAGACGTGTTGTAAAACCTACCTCTTTCAGTAGAATTACCTTCAAATGTATAATGCTGCCATATCTTACCATCATGAGTAGAATACAAAGAAGTATTTAAGCTAAACACAAAACCAGGTTTAAAACTTAAAAAACTAGTCCAACCGTTAACACTATCGTCAAAATTTAAAGTTTTATAAGTTCCATTTTGCTGTATAGATACTACATAGTTTTTATTATGTATATCCCAACCTCCAGTTATGTTGTCTGAAGCATTTAAAGAGCCTAGTTCGTCTCTGAAGAAATCCTGCATACCATAGGATGATATCTCAGTTAGACCGTCCATAGAAAGCCTTAAAACAGCGTTTCGTTTTCTATCGGTAAAGTATTTCCTGTAGCCATAAACAGCAAAACTTTCTGGGTTTGTACTAATACCGTAATTTCCGCCATAAGGAACTATCTGTCCTATAACTTGTGTAGACGATGTTATAGCTGCGTTGCCTTCAGCAGAGTAAATAGCGTCTTTATCTATTAATGCTCTACTAACTTTATCTTCTTGTAGCAATATTAAATTAGAATCTTCAGCATATAACTTCTGGATACTACCATTAGCTGGGTCTGCTGATCTAGTTATATCTTCACTAACAGAAAAAACATTTGTCCTGTTTATACCTGTTCTAGAGTTAAATATATCAGAATATATTATAGAATTAAATCTATGTTGTTGTTGAGTATTCTCCTCTACTAAATGAGCTTTTACACCAAAGTCGACTGAAGTATTGTTATAACCACCTCTTATTCTAGCTTCTTCGATATACCAGTCTTCGCTTGGGTTTTCTGTACTAGAAGCGTAAGCTCCTGGAACTAAGTCTTCTACAACGTTATCACCAGCGTCAACTATCGACTTCATCTTCTTTATCCAGAAAGAGTTAAAATATTTTATTTCTAAAGTTGCAGACATAATTTTATTATCACTTATTTTATTAACATATTACACTAGTAATTAGTATTATAGTAAACTTTAAATTCTAAATTTTGATATGCTCCAGAGGTATTACAAGGTAATCTGTCTATGTTGCCTGTGTCTTGAACGACACCTCTTATAGTTTTTCCAGTAGTAGACTGATTTATAGTATCTAAGAATTTAGCGGTATATTGACTAGCTAAAGCAGCTCCTCTAAGATTACCAACAGCAGGCACGTATTTATAGGAGTAGTTTTCACTATCCCAAGTAGACTGACCTATGTTCAATGTTAAATCAGCAAACAACTGACCCATAACGTGAGAATATGGTGTTCTAGCGTATACGGTTCTACTTAGACTATATCCACAAGCTGTAGAAGGAACAGCGCTAGAATCAAGGCTTAAAGCGTACTGAAACCAATCAGCATCTCTACCAGTTCCTGTTATCATATTACCTCCTAAAGCGGGAGCACATGTAGGGTAGTTGGCATCTGTAGCGTTAACCCAAGTTGAAACTGAACCAGAATTAACATCTTTGTAACCTCTAACTTGTATAAAATACTCTCCTTTTCTTGAAAAAGCAACAGGTATATGTATTTGTGAAACTGTGCCTGATATATTTGAACGACAAGCAAAATCGTTACTAGCTCCTGGTTGAATCCACCCAGAGCCATTATTAACTTCTCCGTTACTAGTATTTAGATCAACACCATTAGTGTCTACAACATTATTTATAGACCAAGCATTAGAACTGTTAGATCTGTACCATATTCTCCACTTAAAATAACCTATTAGATCAACAGTATCTTTCTCAGACTCTACCATTAAATCAAATAAAACAGTACCTATTTTTAGACCGTCTTGAGATATAGTTTCAGTATTACCTGTTTCTGTTACGAAACCAGCTGGAACGCCTCCAGTTGTAGAGCCGAATCTCCAACCATAATCCTTGAAAGTCCTTCCTCCAGACACTTGAGCCGGAAGTGTTTGCTCCCTACTTCCACTAGCTGGGTTAAACTGACAACCAGTATCTAAATTACAAGAACCAGGAACAACTCTAACCGGTTGCTCGTAGTTTATGCTAGTAGCAGTTTCACCGGATTCTGTACCTTGTGAGATTAAACCTCTTTGGCCAGGTAAAAAAGATTCTAAAGCATCTTTAACTTCTACATTAAAATCATAATAACCTTCACCCCAGTCATAACCTCTGAAAGAAGCTCCTGTTTCGTGATTTATGGTTACGCTATTTTGTAGATATGCGTTGGGAATAGGTGGTGCACTAGTTAAGAAGACGCCGACTTGACTTAAAGATTCATTTATTCTATAAGAACCATTAACAATAGTACCAACTGTTCCTATTTGTAAGCTATTGCCAGATAGGTCTATCATTTCTACCGTTTTTAGAGGAAGCGGCGAAGTAGCTGGCACCATAACAGGTGGAATAACTGAAGATATGTATGGATCAATGTTAGTTAAAGAACCTGTAAAAGGCAATGCAACTATATTGTTGTCGATATCTAAAACGCTTATAGAAAAGTTATAACTATTACTTGTAGCGTAGTCTTTAGAAAAATAGTTGTAAGAGTTAGAGTTTAACTTAACTCTATAAGATCCAAATGTAGCACCAGGAGTAGTATCTTGTTCAACAACGAAGAATGAGCCTAAATCATTAGCTGGAGAGTTATTATCTGTTACAGAAAAACTACTCAAAGTTGTGTTTTGTAATGAAGTTCCTTCTGGTGAAAGTGGGAAGAAAGCATCTGTTATGTAAGGTGAATTCGCATCTCCAGTTGCGTTACCACCACCATTTGGATCTTGATTCTCTTTATATATAAAACCTAAATCAGTTAAAGCTATTGGAGCGTTAGATCCAGTTAATATATCTTCATTTAAATCAGAGATTAAGCCAGTGGTAGTAGTTTCCCAGAATATGTCCAATAAAGATTCAACAGGCGGTGTCTCTAACACAGCTAAAGTAGCAATATCTTTATAAGTTTCTAATGAGAATGTTAGAGCATCATTATTAGATAATGTTATTTCTCTATTAAGTGTTAAAGTAGGAGTAGAATCACCCGTGGTGTTAATGACTACATAGTCAACCGTTCCGGTTAGTGGAACACCAGCAATGGAAGTTATTATACTACCAATCTCTACAGTACCATTAACTGTTTTAATAGGTAGAGTTACTGAATTTGCTACATTAGCGCTAGCTAGAGCTCCACCTGTTTGTGTTAAAACACTATTATTAGCACCAAACTGCAAGTTAGAACTTTTAGAGGTACTTATTTCGGCTACGAAAGGATCTGATTCAGATTTGAAGAAACCATGAAAAGCGTTAAGCGGGTTTGTTATAGGTATAGGGTTATCAAAACTATTTGTAAAATTACTGATGTCAAACAACGTAAATAAGTCTTCTATTGATGTTGTGTTAAAAGTGGTTCTACTTGGGAAAAACTGACTGTTATTCCCATTATGATTTTGAACTCTTCCATACAAACCTATAGAACTTCTAAAGGATTTATCTTGTGGCCCAACCTCTGCTAAATCTCTAGGTATTTTATTTATGTTATCCCCTAGTAAAGTTATAAAAGAAGTATCTTCATTAAGAATCGGCGATATGGCCGAAGAATCGTAATTATATGGAAGACCTTTCATAGCGCCAGCAGAGTACACATTGTAATACTCTTGTTCCGTTTGCTTTACGACAACTTTATAAGAATACCAACCAATTTGATTTATTGTGTAAGCAAATTTTATGTCATTTGGTAAAAAATCTTTATGTAAGTAACTGCTACTTATAGCGCCATCTGCATTAACCGTGTAAGTTCCTGCGTTGAGAGATGTCGATGTGACTTTTACATAATCTCTATATTCACCTCTTAAATAATCACCAACTCTTGGTACACTAGCATTGTCAGCGTGTGTAGCGTCTAAAACGAATAGTAATTGAGTTTGATTAGTACTGCTAAACGAAGACGCACTGATAGAAAATCCAATACCAGAAAAACTGGGGTCCTTATACTGCACAGCGTATAACCCAGCTTCGCTTAGAGTGTTTTTATCATTTATACCACTTGATAATTTATTCTGAATAACTAACTGGATAGCATCACCAAACCATTGTTGTATGTCGGGTTGAGTAGAGCCGTCGTAGTAAGGCCTATATATAGTTGAGCCGCCTTTAAATTCATTTGTACCAGCGTCTAAACCAGTTAGATCAATAGGTGATAATATAACAGGTGTTTGTCTACCAAATTTATCAGCTAAAATAAAACCTACTTGATAATTTCTATTCTGTTTAATGCTATGATTTGGGTATTCTACCCATGAATCAAAGTTATTAGTGTTTTTAGCAAAAGCACCAACGTAATAATCTATAGAATCTAAGGAAGAATACCTATCGTAAAAGTTACCATACATAACTCTGTTTCCAGAAGTCTCCTGAGATAAAGCCCTAACAGGCACCTTGTCATAAACTCTAGTTGTTTCAGATTGAGTTAATGTTTTGTACGGCTTTCTTGATTGATACTGGTAAGAGTACACATTTGTTTGTAATTTTGTAGAAGGAATAGACCCTATAGGTAGGCTTTCTAATACTTTGACAGTTAGAGCGTCAGACTCTTTATATAAAACGTCTATAGATGTTATCTTGTATTGTGACTCTATATCTACTCCTTTAGAAGGTAAAGGTATTAACAACTCTACGTTGTTCATATCATTCTCCATGAAATCTAGAATAGTTGACTTATAAGCCGTTTCCTCGTCTCCATCTTGAAAGTAACCTTTCTGTTTTGGTACGTATGCTATTTGAGTAAAAGGAGCCATCAAAGACTCCTCACCGTCATCAAATTTAAACCTGTAGGAAAACCTTACATATTTATCCTCTATCAAGTCAGGATCCCCTGGCCAACCAGTAGATGGATCCTCTTTAGTCATTGTAGATTTTAAGAAAGTAACAGTAGCATTGTCACTAACCGTTACACTAGCGTTAACTGGAGCTGTCGTGGCGCCTACTTGAGTTTTTAGAACTACCGTACCGCTAATACCACCTTGACTGGGACTTACACTTCCAACCAGTACGAAGTCTGATCCTTCTATAGCTACTGATTGATCTTCATTTCTAGCGACCACTAGCATTCCCTCCTCTATCTCTCTGACATCATCTATCTGTAGATTAAAACCGTTGACTATAGCGCCATTTGTTTTTTGTTGTACTTTTTTAAGGAGACTTATTGGTTCGTATGGATTGTATTTAGCAACAGATATAGTGTCTTCCGTAGTGTAGTAACTAGGGTTGTTTATAGCTGTATTGATGTTTATTTTTCTAGGTTGATTTCTATTGTCTGTAAAAAATAATAAGTCTTCTATTAAACTAACACCTAAAACCTTTTCAGTAGTAGAAAAGTTTAAAAACTCACCACTAACAACATTTTGATAGTTAGGATTGTTTTGATCGTAAACACATATGTGACATTCTTTTAATGAACTAGGGTTTTCTTTATTAAAATCAGATACGTATGTTGGACTAGCTGGATTTTGATCAGTATAGTTTGTTACAAACGTTATTATCCTATTGTTTCTAGCATCAGAAAAATAACCTATAATTTCACAGCTAGAGTCGTAAGGTAGAATACTAGTCATATTAGCATTACCTATTATGTTTTCCAAAGCACCAACATCTGCATCCTCTGATTTACCCACAGAAATGTTCTGTGCGTCACGATACTCTCCATTAGGTATAAGTCTATCATCTAAGTCTTTATTCATCTTAGATTTTAGAAAAGTATTTTTAATCTCAGCCATTTAGTTTATGATTTTATCCATTTAGATTTACCTCTCATAACCTGAACAAACTCGTCAAGTTTTATATTAGATAATCTTATTTTAGCGTTTCTTAATTTAGCACTTTTTTCTTGACGTAATCTCTGTACTAGGTACTCAGGTTGGTTAGCTCTTGTAGAAATTATAGCATGTAGTATATAAGCGTACATAGCTTCTTCAGCCATCTTAGGGACTCTAGTGTCCAAGTCATACGCTAAACCATCAGAGATGTACTCTAAAATGATTATACGATCAACTAAGTCATTTGAGAAAGAAAAAGTATTCTCTCTTTCGTTTATAGTAAACCAACCATTTACTTGGCTAACCTCAGGTTGTATACCATAGAATCCACTCTGCCAAGCAAAACCTTGACCAAAGCCTCCGCCGTACACATTAGCCCAAACAGGTGATCCATCTTGTAGTTGGTTATTTATTACACCAATGCCGTTAGCATCCCATCTCTCCTCTGTTATGGAACTACCTTGAGTATTGTTGTTAAAATTATCTTGAGTTGGTATTCCGCCACTATCTTGTAGCGGTATTGCTGTTGGGTTGCTAGTTAGTGTAGTTGGATATATAACATGCTTGATACCAGATCGATCTATCCAGGACATTTTAACATAGTTTACGTAGTCCTGAGGCATTGGAACGCTTAAGCTAGGTGGTATAGAAAGTTCTTGAGACTTTACACTTTTCAACGTGTCATAGCTAAACTCTTGCATAGCTCTTTTAGCGAAAAATAAAACATCCGTTCTTTTTACCGACGTGACCATTTTACCGTCGCCAACGTAGGCAACTAGAAAATTATTAACAATGTCATCTAGCTTTGTGTACGAGTAAGATCCCCAGTTTTCTTCAACAGTACTTCCAACTGCATCTTTGTTTCCGTAGCTACCACCTGTTTGTGACTTTAGTTGAACAGCTACAGCTGTATTTAAAGCTAGACCAGTAGCGAAGGTTATTTTATTATCAGTGATACTGTAGTCAGCTGTATACTCTGTGTACACAAGATCCCCAGGTGCAGCAGTATATAACTTGTAATTATTTAAAGCGTAGTTAGGCTCTATAGGACTGTAGCTACCAAAAACTAAATCTGTATCAAATGTCGTTGGCCCAAATACTGTTTGGTTTGCAGTGGATAAAAAGCTTTGAGCTCCTGCGTAGTATTGGCGATTATTTTCGGTTATTAAACCTCCATTAGGTGTAGGCATAGTTTATTAGCTTTTTTGGTTTATTTCATTTCTCTGCGCTTCTTGCATCGCTAGGTTCACTAAGTTGTAATCCTTGATAACGACACCAGAGTACAACAGTATTTTCACTATAAGTTCAGATTGCTCTGACGCGTCTAGTTCAAAATCTTGAGAACCAGTAGTTACATATTGGTAGTAGTTTTGTCCAGGAGGAATTTCAAAATTCCAAATAACATTTTTAGGTTTTCTAAGAAAAGTTGTTTCTACATTGGTCTGTATTGATGGAGGTTTTATATTTAGCTTACCGCTTTCATAAAGATATACTGGAAAGTTTTCGCTAGGCAACGTTAAATCTGATTTATCTATATTATAAAACTCAACTCTTTGAAGTCTTTGAACTTCTATATCGTTGTAGGTAACAGTACCTAACCTGTAAAAAGCAAACTCATCAGCCGCGGGATTACCGTCATAGACTATAGTAGTACTTGTTAAATCATCAGTTAATGGTAAGCTAAACAAGTTAGTGCCATAAGCACAAGAACCTATACATTTGAATATAGATATTTTATCATCTATGTCAGTTTGCCTATTACTATAATCAAAATCGGCTTGAGGCACGCGTAGCTGCTGATTTAAGTCGTCAAAGTATTGCTCAAATATATCAAGTTGTACTTGTGTTGCTGTCTTATTAAACTCATCAGGGGTAATGTACCCGCGCTGCTCTTTGTTTAATATAAGCAAAACGGTTTTATAAACCGCGTCTACGTTTATAGCCATGTTTATTTTGTTTTATTCAGAAAAATTAGTGAAAACTAATCTAGATTTAGATCTTTCTAGCTTGTCTATTTTTTCTATTAATAATCTTTGTAGTAAGTTTGGATTTGTTTTTTCTCTATTCGCCAATATAGCGTAAACCATACAAGCATATAAAGCTTCTTCTGCTAGCTTTGGGATAGCAGCGTTTTCGTCAGTAGTTAAAGCATTTGATAAATACTTTAATTTTAAATCAGCATCTCCCACATCGCCCGCGTTAAACGACATAATTTTAGTGGAATAATCTATTGAAAATTGTTGGATTGCAGGATTATCCTTTACTTGCGTATAAGTTATTGGGGTAGTAGAACCTACAATCACAGATATAACACTCACGAAGTCCGCGGGTAGAGTGTAAGTAGCTGGTACGGTTGCTAAGTCTACTACAAACTGACTTTTTAAAGTTTCATATGCAAATTCTTGTAAACATCGTCTCGCATGGAATACTACCTCTGTACGCTTTGAATCTGGTATAAGTTTACCTGGTCCAGTGTAAGAGATTATAAAGTTGTTTATTACATCATTTAATGATATAAAAGCATTTGTAAGAGTTGTATCTGCCATTTCTATTATTTTTGGTCGTTAACGTTTACTTGTTGTTCTTTACTACTGGCTAAAGACATAACAAATTGATCTTTTGTCATTACTCCTGCGTAACCTAATATTTTATCTATTAATAAAGGTTGATCTGATTTGTGTATTTCAAAATCGGTAGAGTCTAAAGGATTATAAATGTAATGCCCTAACTCTGTATCTACATTAAAGCCCCATTTAACATCAGCTGGGAATTTTAAGTAGTTTAAAATAACATCTCCAGTAAGTGTTGGGAATAAAGTTATTTCTCCCCCTTCGTAAGTGTAAACAGGATAATAAGCTGTAGGTGCAGTTAACGGAGATTGATTTGTTGTATAAATCTCATACTGCTGTATTCTTTGAGCTTCTCTATTGCTATATATTACAGAACCTAATTCTTGAACAGCTGAATTTGGTGTTACTTTTGAGTTAGCTAAAGTTAAGGTTTCGTTTGTTTTAAATATTGATATTTTTTCATCTAACAAAGCCATTCTATCAGCATAAGCCAACGATGTTTGAGGCATTCTAAGCAACTGATTTAAATCATCAAAATATTGAGTAAATATTTCTTGCTGTGCCTGAGTGGCGATTTTGCTAAATTCATTTGGCGTCAAAACACCTCTTTTTTCTTGCTCTAGAACAACTAGAACAGCTTTATAAACTGAGTTTATGTTTATAGCCATTTTTACTTTTTTTTAGGTTACTTGTTGTAATATAGCCGACCGCTTCTAACAGCCGGCTTATAATAGTATTACATGTTATAGAAACTTTTTCTCTATAGATTTAAAAACTTCTAAGCCTTCATCTGTTTTAAAGAAAGCCGCCATAGCTGAGTATGGGTGTTCGTCGAAAGGTACTGTCATAAGTTTTTTACCGTTAGAAGCCCATACAAATGTTCTTTGATCTGCAGACAGCTTGATTATAGCTGACTCTGTTGCTTTAATAGCAAAGTTTCTTAACTGTACGTTTTCGTCGTTAGCTAGATCGATAAATAAATCTGGATTTCTCTTAGCGAACATCATCAGATCTCTTTTTATTTCTCTACTAGTCATTTTAGATACTTCAGATCCTACTTCTACTCTCAATATAGCTTCTGCTTGATCGATATCCATAGATTTAGCAGCGTTTAAAGCTTCAATCTCCATCTCTAGATAAACTAGATCGTCAGTAGCTTTTTCAACTTTACTAAACTCGTAATATTTACCGTTTAAAGCCGGATGATATATAGACAGTAGTTTCTGTAAATTTTGTTTTTGTTTAGGTACAAATAAAGTACCATTTTTAAACATAACATGCCCAAGCGTTGATTCACCTTTTTGCTCTTCTACGAGTGGTGAATTTTGATTTGTAGCATATCTTAATTCTTTTTGTTCTCCAGTTTCTTCGTCAAACCATAACAAAGGAAATCTAGCAGAATGCCTAGATGGTAATGTTAACGTTAATGGAGTAAATGAACCTTTTAAAATATAAGTTCTATCTTTGATTTCCCAACTAGGTTTAGCTGGTTCTACTTTTACTTTTTTTGGTGTAATTGGTTGAGGTGCAACCTCGGTTTTAGTTACTGCTTTTTTAGCTTGATTTGCCATGATATAATAAAATTTAATAATTTAATAAAAGTAATAATTACCCCCGTTGATATAACGAGGGTAAGAATTACAATAATTTACTCTTGTATTAGTCAGTGAACAATACGAAGTTGTTCGCAGCTTGTACACATAAACATCTTTCAGAAAGGAAGTGTACTTCCATTGCGTCAAGATCAGAAGTGTAAGCTCCTCCAACAGATCCAGTTAA
>Ga0209771_1001774_pt1 | contig 13622 bp, 10 predicted proteins | sample SaaInl59LU_5_DNA_FD_184639 | JGI IMG/M metagenome (GOLD analysis project Ga0209771, IMG submission 184639) | Marine microbial communities from expanding oxygen minimum zones in the Saanich Inlet - ESP_59LU_5_DNA (SPAdes) (version 2) | ecosystem: Environmental > Aquatic > Marine > Intertidal zone...
AAATATTGTATGGGCAGGAGCAGCCATGACAGAAAGTGGTTCTTATGTTATGCACGTTTCTAGAGATAATGGTCAAACATTTAATGCAACTGGAACTTTTGATAATCCTGAAGGAGATCAAAACGTTTTTATTACTGGAATTTCACCTTCTTATAAAGAAGAAAATAGAGCGTATGTATCTTTTGCATCACAAGGTTTAGCAAAGATTTTAAAAACTGATGATTTGGGACAAAACTGGACAGATATTACAGGTTTTGCTTCAAGAGAAAGAAGAGGCTTTCCGGATGTAGCAGTTCATTGCGTTTTAGAAATGCCTTTTGATGAAAATATTATTTGGGCAGGAACAGATATTGGTATTGTAGAAACTTTAGACGGTGGAGCAACATGGAATATGGTAGAAGGTTTTATACCTGTTGCTACTTATGATATGAGAATTGTTAACGATCAAGTAGTAATAGCAACTTATGGAAGAGGAGTTTGGTCTGCAACCATATCTGCTTTACAAAATTATACGCTACCTGCTTATTTAGTAGCGCCAGATGTGTCTTTAAGACAAAAGGGTATTGAAAGTTCTCGATCAATTGTATCTTATAACGCAACTGTAGAAGAAGTAAGTAGAGCTAAGTTTTTTGTTGATGATGTAGAGGTAGGAGAAGTGATACAAGATTACACTACAGGGGTTACGTATACTTTTGAAACTGAAGGGTTAAGTGAAGGAACACACAAAATTGGAGTGCAGCTTTTTGATGATTCTGAAGGTTTATCTACTGGAATTAGAGAAGAAACTGTAAATATCATAAATTTTGATACACCAGTTGCCAATGTAAATATTGCCGAATTTTCTGAGTCAGACGTGTATACCTATGATGGTGAATTTAAAATAGATGACGGAGTTTATTTTGATAGTAATGTATTAAACATAGCTGACCATCCTTATGCCAATAACACAACCTATACTACGATCTTAAAAAAGCCATTGCTTATTTCGCAAGGTAATAATACACTTACCTACACTGATGTAGCTATTGTAGAGCCTTTTACAGATAATTTGTCTGATCTAAATTCGTTTTATGATTATGTAATTATTGAGGCTTCTTCGGATCTAGAAAATTGGGTACTATTAGATAAATACGATGCAAGAAGGTTTTCAGATTGGTTGTCTACCTACAATGATTCATTTGCTATGTATGACGAAGGTTTATTTAAAACGCAAACAATTAATTTAATAGACAAAGGGTTAGTTCCTGGTCAGACTGTTGTTTTTAGATTTAAATTAGTTGCAGATGCTGGTGCTAATTCATACGGATGGGCTATAAAAAATATAAATGCTGCAACAGCTTCTGTGCAAGACGTTATAGATAATAAAGAACTATTTACAGTGTATCCAACAGTTTCAAATGGTAATTTTACGATTTATGCTGGAGATAGTTTTGCAAAAACAAAAGTTAAAATATATGATGTTTCTGGAAGAGAGGCTTTCAACTCAACAATAGATTTTAGTTCTCAAAAAGAAAAACAAATGAGTATTTCTTTAAATGCTGGCATGTATATTTTAAATCTTATTGATGAAAATGGAGTGCGAACTTCAAAGAAAATTATCATTCAATAATTAAAAATAGTAAAACAAAAAAAAGGCACTGTTTACAGTGCCTTTTTTTATGTTTTAGAGAAAAGCTTGGCCAAAGAATTACTATCTAACCCAATTTCTTTTTGTAGTTCTAAGATACTTCCATGAGTTACAAAATCGTCAGGAATACCAACGATTTGTATATTATTTTTAAAGTTATTTTTAGCTGCATATTCTACTATTGATGATCCAAAACCTCCTGTAATTGTGCCATCTTCTACAGTAATTATTTTAGAGAAATTATTAAAAATATGATTTAACAATTCCTTATCAAGGGGTTTTACAAATCGCATATCAAAATGTGCTAAAGACTTTTTATTTTGAGCTAAATCTATAGCCTGATTTACATTGTCACTTATTGTTCCAATAGAAAGTATAGCAATTTCATCACCTTGCTTTAGAGTAACAGCTTTCCCAATTTCAATCTTAGAAAAAGGTTGTTGCCACTCTTTATTTTTTCCATAACCTCTTGGGTACCTTATAGCAATTGGTTGTTTTAAACCTAATTGAGCAGTATATAATATGTTACGTAATTCAATTTCGTTTCTTGGAGCAAAAATTATGAGGTTGGGTATGCACCTTAAATAAGCGATGTCAAAAACTCCATGATGTGTTGCACCATCTTCACCAACCAAACCAGCTCTATCCAAACAAAATATTACAGGTAAATTCTGCAATGCAACATCATGTATTACTTGATCGTACGCTCTTTGTAAAAAAGTGGAATAAATATTACAAAAAGGCACTAAACCCTGTGTAGCCATTCCTGCAGCAAATGTAACTGCATGTTGTTCTGCAATACCAACATCAAAAGTTCTGTTGGGGATTTCTTGCATCATCAATTTTAAAGAACTACCAGTTAACATTGCAGGTGTAATTGCTACTATCTTGTTATTTTCTTTGGCCAATTCTACTATAGTATTACCAAATACATCCTGATATTTAGTAAACAAACTGTCTGCCTTCTTTAAGCGCTCACCAGAAATTTTATCGAATTTTCCAGGGGCATGATAAGTGATTTGGTCTTCTTCAGCTTTCTGTAATCCCTTGCCTTTTGTGGTGATAACATGTAAAAACTTAGGCCCTTTAACTTTTTTTAGACGTTCTAATTCAAACAATAATTTTGGTAAATTATGACCATCTACAGGACCTGAATAATCGAAATTTAAAGCTTTAATAATATTGTTTTGAGCTGCTAGCTTTTTATCTGATTTCACTCGAGTTAAATACTCTTTTAAAGCACCTACAGAAGGGTCTATGCCAATTGCATTATCGTTTAAAATAATTAAAATATTTGCTTTAGAAACGCCTGCATGATTCAGAGCTTCAAAAGCCATTCCACTTGCAATAGAAGCATCACCTATAACAGCAATATGATGTTTTTCTTTTTCACCTTTTAAATTTGAGGCTATAGCCATGCCAAGAGCTGCAGAAATAGAAGTAGAGGAATGTCCTACTCCAAAAGTATCAAAATTACTTTCTTGTCTTGAGGGAAAACCTGCAATTCCATTAAATTGTCTGTTGGTATGAAAAATACTTTTTCTATCCGTTAATATTTTATGCCCATAGGCTTGATGACCTACATCCCAAACCAATAAATCATTAGGTGTATCAAATAGATAATGTAATGCAATGGTAAGCTCTACAACTCCTAAACTTGCACCTAAATGACCTTCTTTAGTAGCAACAATATCAATAATAAATGCTCTCAGATCTTTGGCAAGTTCTGGAAGCTCACTCGAATTCAGTTTTCTTAAATCTGAAGGATTTGATATGTTGGCTAATAAGTTTTTCATTAGATTACAAAAATACAATTTAACTTTTTGTAATATTGATATGTAAATAGATAGTTTAGAGTGAATAGAAAGAAAATTTTATTGGTAGGTAGCTTAGTTCTTCTTATTCTTAATTTTGTTATATCAAAAGCTTTTGATATTGGATTCTTTTTAAGAGTAATTGCTCTTTTATTTATTTTATTAGGAATATTTAAAAAATTTAAAGAGGAAACTAATTAGTTTTATGATTCAGCCTTTTGATGATACTTATTTTATGAAAAAAGCCTATCAAGAAGCAGAAATTGCTTTTGATAAAGGTGAGATTCCTGTAGGTGCTGTTATTGTATTAAATAATCAAATTATTGCAAGAGCTCATAATTTAACAGAAACATTAAGCGATGTAACTGCACATGCAGAAATGCAAGCATTTACAGCAGCTGCTAACTTTTTAGGAGGAAAATATTTAAAAGATTGCATTCTGTACGTAACTTTAGAACCTTGCCAAATGTGTGCAGGCGCAAGTTATTGGTCTCAAATAGCTAGAATTGTTTATGGAGCTTCAGAGCCTAAAAGAGGCTTTGTAAATTTAGGAACACAACTACATCCTAAAACCAAAGTTACTTCAGGTATTTTAGAAAATGATTGCTCTTTATTATTAAAGCGCTTCTTTATTGAAAAAAGGAACCTAAACTAAGGGGTAAACTGTTAAAATTTTAACAAACATTTCTTAAAAAATTTGCAGTCTAGATAGTTTTGGTCAACTTTATAGATAATTCAAACTAATCTTACACTTCAAATGAAAAAAATTACTTTATTTTTTGTGTTTCTTTTTGCTATTTCTGTTGTATCTGCTCAAGAAACTCCAAAACCTAACTACAGACAGGCAGCTAAATACTCGCCAAAAAACCTAGCTAAAATGGTGCATTCTACCTCAGTTAGTCCTCATTGGCTAAAAAAAGGAAACCGTTTTTGGTATGCTTATAAAACTTCTGAAGGTTCAAATCATTACATAGTAGATGTAGATAAAAAAACCAAGAAACCATTATTTGATAATGTAAAAATGGCAAAATGGTTAACGGAAATTACCAAAGATCCTTATGATGCAAAACATTTACCAAGATTTAATTTTAAATTTAACGAAACAAAAAATGCAATTCGTTTTAGAGTTACATCTACAGAAGAGGTAGAGGTTGTAGAAGAAGATAAAAAAGAAGAAAAGAAAGATTCTACCGCTATTAAAAAGGCTAGAAAGAAAAAGCCTAAAATGGAAAAGAAAACCTACCATTTAGAATATAAATTAGGTAGTAATGGCTTAACTATTATAGATACTAAAAAGCCAGAAAAGAAGCCTTGGCAACGTTGGGCAAATGTTGCTCCTGATAGTTCAATTGTCTTATATGGTAAAAATCATAACATTTATTGGATGGATAAAGTAAACTTTAAAAAGTTTATTAAAGACGAAAAAGATACTACTGTTGTAGAAAATCAATGGACAACTGATGGTGAAGAGAATTATGGATATACTTGGGGAGGTAGAGGTCAAGACAATGAAGATGTAGAAAAAAATAAAGACAAAAGAAAAGGAGTTTGGGGTACTTGGTCTCATGATTCTAAAAAGTTTGTTTTCGAAAAATCAGATTCTAGACATATTAAAGACTTATGGGTTATCAATTCTACAGGTAAAAAAAGACCTACTCTAGAAACCTATAAATATCATATGCCAGGTGAACAAGAATATTACAAATCACAATTAATGATTTTTGATATTCCAACTAAAACTCATATTACAGTTCCTTTAGATTCCATTCATCAACAAAGTTTAAATGTATTTAGAGCACCAAGAAAACAATCTCAAAGAGATGATGAGTTTACACCTTCTTTACTATTGTCAAAAAAAGGCAAACTGTATTTTAGTGTAATTTCGAGAGATCGTAAAAAGTACGATATTAATGTTGCAGATTTAAATACAGGAGAATACAAAACCTTAATTGAAGAACGTTTTAAAACATATATTGAGTCTAGACCATTAGTTTTATTTAACAATGAAACAGAGATGTTACATTGGGCAGAAAGAGATGGTTGGGCGCATTTTTATTTGTATGATGCAGCTGGTAATTTAAAAAATCAAATTACAGAAGGTGATTATCATGTAGATAGTTTTGAAGGTTTAGATGAGAAAAGCAGAACATTGTTTTTTACTGCAAATGGTGTAAACAAAGAACAAGATCCTTATTATTTGCATACGTATAAAATCAATTTAAATGGTTTTGGAATGCGAGCTTTAGATCCAGGTGATTTTACAGCAAGTACAAGCATGTCAGATTCAAATCAATACTTTGTTAGTAATTACTCTAGAGTAAACACTGTACCTAAATCTGAAGTTAGAGATGCTAATGGACGTAAAGTAATGGATTTAGAAACAGCAGATTTATCGCAATTACTTGCATCTGGATACAAATTTCCTGAACCATTTAAAGTAAAAGCAGATGATGGTATTACAGATATTTATGGTGTAATGTACAAGCCTTTTGATATGGATACAACAAAAGTATATCCGTTATTAGAATACGTTTACCCTGGGCCACAAACAGAAGCTGTAAATAAGTCTTTTTCTTATAGAATGGATCGTTTAGATAGAATGGCTCAAGTTGGTTTTGTGGTAATTACCTTAGGAAACAGAGGTGGTCATCCAGACAGATCTAAATGGTATCATAACTATGGTTATGGAAATTTACGTGATTACGGTTTGGCTGATAAAAAATATGTAGCACAACAACTGGCTAATAGACATGATTATATAGATATCGAAAAAGTAGGTATTTATGGTCATTCAGGAGGAGGGTTCATGTCTACAGCAGCAATGTTAGTGTATCCAGATTTTTTTAAAGCGGCTGTTTCTTCTGCAGGAAATCATGATAATAATGTGTACAATTCTTGGTGGTCTGAAACACATCATGGAGTTAAAGAAGAAATTGATGAGAAAGGTAAAATTTCGCATAAATATAAAATCGATGATAACCAATCTTTAGCTAAAAATTTAAAAGGACACTTAATGTTAATTCATGGAGACATGGATAATAACGTGCATCCTGCAGGAACTATAAGAATGGCAAACGAATTAATTAAAGCGCATAAACGTTTTAAATTTATGATTATGCCAGGCCAAAGACATGGTTTTGGAAGCATGACAGAATATTCTTTTTGGCTAAGAGCCGATCACTTTAGTAAGTATTTATTAGGTGAAGAAAATACAGATGCAGATTTTATGTTTATGAATTTAAACGAGCCACAAAATAGATAACTACAAAGTATTTTAAAAAATAAAAACTCTGAATGAAAATTCGGAGTTTTTTAATTTAGTCTTTTTTGTATTCTAAAATATCTGCTGGTTGACAATCTAAAGCCTCGCATATAGCTTCTAATGTAGAAAAACGAACAGCTTTTGCTTTACCAGACTTTAAGATAGATAAATTGGCTGTAGTTATGCCAATAATTTCTGCCAATTCTTTACTCCGCATTTTTCGTTTGGCAAGCATTACATCTAAGTTTACAATGATTGCCATAGTTATATTGTTAAATCGTTTTCAGATTGAATTTCAATTCCTCGTTTTACAATTTGTGCAAAAATGAAAATGATAAGTGATAGAAATACAAAATCACTAGAAAATAAGCTCATTTCAAAGTTGTATTTTTTACCAATAATTTGAATGTGTGTATTGTGCACTATTGCAATGATCCATAAATAAAAAATAGCAAAACTTATTTTTCTCATCAACGAATGAACATCAATATTAAAAGGCTGTTTTATATTTAATTTCTTTAATAACTGAATTACTAAATACGCAATATAAGCCTCTACAGAAAACAAGATTATTTTATAAAAAACAATGATTGTATAGTTAATAAAACTATGATTGTAGTACTCAAAAAGGTTTAAACTTTCATACATGTTTTTAGAAATTTCTGGGTTAGAAATACTTAACAGATAGGTAACTAAAATAGCACCGCTTTTTATCATTAAACCAATAAAAGCAAACCAAGAAAAAATTTTTGCAACTTTTAATATTCTTTCTGTTTTCATATCTTATTTATTTAAAAATCAATTTACATGACCACAATTATCACAAATTAGATTTTGTGCTTTTCTATTTAACCAATCTAATTTAAAGAAAGTCATTTTTTTAGTATTCATTAAAGTTTCTCTTTTCCAAAAAAATATGGTTTTTACAAACCAAACAATTTAATTTATTTCCTTTAATGGTTCTTTGTTTTGAAATTGGAGTATTTGACATAATATTTTAATAATTATAAGTAGTTTCATTTATCCAATGGAATCCTCTGTTTAAAAGCTTGAATTTAGTTTTAGGAACTTTTGTTAACTCGATTTTTAGTTCTTTTTCATTTAAATATCCTTCTAATTTTAGGTTGCTTTTATTAGATATTGAATAGTTGAATTTTTGAGAATCAGAAACTTTTAATCCTTTAAAAACGATCTCTTTTTTATCAATATTCTCTTTAATAGAATAACGATTTATTGTGTCATTCATCAATTTAATAATTGCTTTTTCTTTGTAGTCAATTATGAAGTATTTCCACCTTTTAGAGTCAGTGATTAATGGAGCTAAAGTATCTTTATCTATAATAAAAAGTTCAGTTTTCCAAATACCTCTTAATTTTGATTTTGATCGAAGCTGTTCTGTAGCTTTAAAATGAACTAAACACTGAATAACAATTATTAAAATAGAAACAGTTATTAAAGCTTTCTTTAAAAAACGAATTATTTTTATTGCAGATTTATTTTTTAAATGGTTGATGTTCTCTAGTTTTTCTATGCTCTCATTTTTGATAAAAAACTTTGATAATCTTTTTCGATCTGACATTAACAATATAAAAGACATGATTACAAAATGCAATGAAAATAATTTCACAGGTATATCATAAGTAAAGTTCATAAAAACCACATTATTCATAACACCTAAAATTACTAAACTACCTAAAGAAACTGTTTTACGATTTAGTAAAAGTAAACCACCAATGATTTCTAAAGAACCAGTAAAAATGTTGTAAAACATAGAATGCCCCATAAATGTCCAAGCTAAACCCATAGGAGACATTTCTCCAACGTTTTGAATTAGTAACTCTAAACTTGGGTCTGCAAACTGACCTTTAAATATTTTTGCGAAACCATAGAGAATCATTGCAAAACATAAGAATATTCTTAAAACAGTTTGAAACCAGTATTGTAATGCGTTGTAAGAAGCTCTTTTTTTATCTAAAAAACTCCAAATTATACTAACAAAAAAGGTTAAAACGATTGTAAAAAAAAATCTTACATAATCAAAAGTCCTGTCTCCACTTCCTGTACTTTCAGTTTTAAAATTAGTACCCCAATTTAGAATAGAATCTGCAAACCAACGTAAAGGAGTTTCTAAGAATAATGCTAAAAAAAGCAAAAGAATAAATAAAATAAAATAGCTAAAAGTAAATCGAAAAAGGATTTTAGATACAGTACTCCAATTTTTTTCTAATGTATTAGCAGATTTCATTTTTATTTATTTGATACTACTAATGTATAAAAAATTATTGAAAAACAATAATAAAATATTTTAAAAAGATAATCTATACTTTTTTAATAACGTTGGTTACAATGCCCCAAATCATAAAATCATTATCTTCTGTAATGTTTATAATTGGGTAATTGGGGTTTTCTGGTTGTAGCCAAATTTCATCATTTTCTACTCGTAAACGCTTTACAGTAAATTCGCCATCAATGTAACAAACTGCAATTTTTTTATCTGCAGGTTCTAAACTTCTATCAATAACTAATAAGTCATCATGATTTAAACCTGCATTTATCATAGATTGGCCTCTTACTTTTGCATAAAAAGTCGTGTTTTTATTTTTGATTAGTGATTCATCTAAAGAAATTTTTTCGCCTACAAAATCTTCTGTACTTGAAGGAAATCCTGCAGAAATTCCAGTATCGATTAATAATGCACCTTCATGTGGAGTTCTTTCTGGTTTAAAAAAAATAAGATTGCTTGTTGTTTCCATGGATATGCAAATTAAAACGTTTATCTAAATGTAATGATTTTTAACAGGTAATTTAAGGGTAATAATGCTTTTGTATGCATTTTTTAATATGTAAACGACTTTTGTCAATTCTTCCTTATTTAAATGACCAAAGCCAAATCGAATAGCACAAGTAGATTTAGTTTGATATAAAATAGTTTTTGGTAAAAATAAATTATTTTTTTCAGCTTCTTTAGCCAATTTTACTAAAGGAATATTTTGTGTAAAAGATAACCAAACGGCTAAACCTCCATTAGGAATTTTCCAAGTAGCAATATTTTTAAATTGATTAGTAAGTAATTGATGTAAGTAGTCTCTCCGTTCTTTATAGATTACAATATTTTTTTGCATTAATCTATAAATTTCACCCTCATTAATAAGTTCAGATAACATTTGTTGCTGTATAAGATCTCCTTGCTCATCTATCAAGTAAAGATAATTCTTAGCTTCCTGAATTAAGTTCTCTGGAGCAATTACAAACCCTGTTTGAAAGCTTGGAAATAATGATTGGCCGAGTTTACCTAAGTAAATTATCAATCCATTTTCGTCTGAATTTACCATTGGTAAATTAGGAGAGCCATCAAATTGAAAATCATAATCAAAATCATCTTCAATAATAGCAAAGCCAAATTCTTTAGCTAATTCTAGTAATGCTTTTCTTCTTTCAGAGCTTAAGGTAGCAGTTGTAGGGTAATCTCTGTGCGCACAAACGTAAACACACCTAATGCTATTTTTGATAAAATTTTTTCTAATAAATGCTACATCTAAACCTTCTTCATCAACAGGTATTGTTATAAGCTTAGCACCTACTTGCTGAAAAATCATGTTTGAAGCGTAATTACTTAAATCGCCTACCAAAACAATATCATCTTTCTGAATTAAAAGCTGAGATACAATGTACAAACTCATTTCAGTACTTCTAGTACTGATTAGATTTTTTGGACTTACATGTAAACCTCTTGTAGCATTTAAATAATTACATAATTGCGTTTGGAACATAGAAAGTGTAGCTTCTTGTGGTCTGTTCCATTTTTGAATTAAAGTTTTTCGTTTCATGGCTGCACTATACCATCTTGAAAATTGATGTACAGGATGCAAACGTAAGTCTGGCTTACCATCATTTATAGAGTATTTTGCCTCTGTTAATTGCACTGTAGATGCCAAGTGAAACGATTTTTGAAAATAGAAACCAGTAGTTTCAGAAATGGATGTCTTTGTGTTAAACTCAGTTTTATTTTTTTTGTTAGCTAAAGTTATTTTTCTGATAGATACAAATGTTCCTTTATTGGGCTTTATATCTACCCAACCTTGTGAGGCTAACTCATCGTAAATGGCAACAGCAGTATTTCTGTGTATTTCTAAGGTTTTAGCAAGAGCTCTTGTGCCTGGTAATTTTGTTTTATCTAGAATTATTTTTCTTTGAAATAGCACAATAAAATTTTGAGCAGCCTGAATGTAAATTGCTTGCGTCTTAGATTTATCAAAATTGATGTTATTTTGAATTATTGATAAAAGTGGACTATCTTTCATTTAAAAAACCGGACTACTAAATTTGTGCATAAAGTTACGATTTTTGCAATTGATTTAACTTTATATTATGAAAATTAAAATTTCCCTATTACTTGTTATTGTTTTAACTAGTTCTTCTTTATTTAGAGCTCAATCAAATATTGTACAAAACGATACGTTAAAAGAGGTTGTAATTACATCAACTAGAATAGACATTCCTTTTAAAGAAAACTCTAGAACTATTAACATTGTTACCAGTAAAGACATTGCAAATAGTGCTGCAACCAATGTTGCAGATCTTTTACAATTAGTTGCTGGTGTAGATATTAGAAGAAGAGGTACTGCAGGTAGCCAAGCAGATCTATATATTAGAGGTGGTGGTTTTGATCAAACCTTATTATTAATTGATGGTATTAAAATGGATGATGCACAAACTGGGCACCACACCATGAATGCTGCCTTACCAATAGAAGTAATAGAAAGAATAGAAATTATTAAGGGTCCTGCTGCTAGAGTTTTCGGGCAAAATGCCTTTACAGGAGCTATAAATATTGTTACAAAAAAGAATTTAGAAAACACAGTTTCTGCAAATGTAGAAGCAGGTTCTTTTGGACAATTAAATGGTTCTGTAACAGTGGGTAAAGAGTTTAAGAACTCGTCTTTTATTGCACATGTTGGTGCTTTAACTTCTGATGGTTACAGAAATAACTCAGATTATAACAACTACAATTATTTTCTAAAGGGTGTTTTTAATAAAAACAAACAGCCAATAGAAATGATTGCTACTTTTTTCGATAAGAAATTCGGTGCAGAAAATTTTTATACTACTAATCCTGCTTGGAATGAGTATGAAGAAACTCAAAATAGTTTAGTTGGTTTTTCTACTACTTTCAATACAGGTAATTTTAAAATTAAACCAAGAATTTACTGGAGAAGAGGTCAAGATATATTTTTATTAAAAAGAGATGATCCAGACTTTTTTAGAAATTTGCACATTACCAATAAAATAGGTATCGAAACCAATGTTTCTTATACATCTAGCTTAGGTATTACTGGTTTTGGAATAGATGTTTCTCGTTTTTCTATTAGTAGTAATAATTTAGGAGATAGAAACAGAACTTTAGCCAATTTCTTTTTAGAACACAGGTTTAAAATTGGAGATAATATAGATGTAACTCCAGGAGTTGCTGTATCGTATTTTTCAGACTTTGATTTTAACGCTTTTCCTGGTTTAGATTTAGGAATTCAACTTTCAGATAATTTCAAAGCCTATGGTAATATAGGATATACGTATAGGGTACCAACTTATACAGATTTGTATTATTCAGATCCTGCAACTTCTGGGAATCCTAATTTAGAACCAGAAAGTGCGTTTGCGCAAGAAATAGGTGTAAAGTTTACTAGTGGTAACTTTTTAGCAACATTTGCAGTATTTAATAGAGATTCAGATAATTTGATTGATTTTATAAGGCCAGACACCGCAACAGGTATTTTTACAGCTACTAATATTGCAGAAGTAAATACAAAAGGTTTAGAGTTTGATGCTACTTATATGTTTAAACTAAATGACTTTAATCAAAGCTTAAAAATTGGGTATTCTTATTTAGACGACGATATTTTAGATCAAAATCCAGATTTATCTCGTTACTCTTTAAATACATTAAGACATCAATTTATTACACAATTTTCGAGTTCTTTTTTAAAGAACATAAGACAAAACATTATGTATAAGCATGCAGAAAGAACTACAGGACAAAGTTATAATGTTTGGGATGCTTCACTTATTATAGACGTTCAAAAGTTTAGTTTTACAATGACAGCAAACAATATTTTTGATGCAGAATATATAGAATCTGGTTTTGTACCAATGCCAGGTACTTCTGTTTTATTTGGTTTACGTTATAATCTTTAGAGGAATATTTAGGTATAAATATTCATTTAACCATTGCACTATTTTTTAGCGCAATGGTTTTTTTACGAATTATAATTAAACATTTTTAGCACCACTGCTATCAAATAGATTTGTTTTAAAGAACAAGAAATAGTTGAAAAAAGTTGACTAAAAACTGTTTAGTGTAATAATTTTCGCTCTATATAAGTATAAAAAAACCTTACTAGAAGTAAGGTTTTTCTTATTTGTTGAATTTACTTTAGTAACCTAAATAAATCATTTCCGTTTGCAAATAGAAGTAGTGCTATTAATAAAACAAAACCGACTAACTGTGCGTATTCTAAAAATTTATCTCCTGGTTTTTTTCCAGTAATCATTTCCCAAAGTGTAAACACAACATGACCACCATCTAAAGCAGGTATTGGTAATAAATTCATAAAACCTAACATAATGGATAAGAAAGCGGTTATGTTCCAAAAAGATATTGCACTCCATTCATCTGGAAAAATACTTCCTATAGAAATAAAACCACCTAAGCCTTTGTAAGCTCCTGTGCTAGGATTAAATATTTTCTTTAATTGTTTTACATAGTCAGTTAAAGTTTTCCATGATTTATTAAATCCTGCTGGAATTGCTTCTCCAAATGAATATTCAATATCGGCTAGGTCATAATATCCTAATTTTTCTAAATCAGATAATGGAACAGCAGTAAAAACAACTCCCAAAGTTCCTTGCTCTGTAAATTGTA
>Ga0209771_1001777_pt1 | contig 13609 bp, 12 predicted proteins | sample SaaInl59LU_5_DNA_FD_184639 | JGI IMG/M metagenome (GOLD analysis project Ga0209771, IMG submission 184639) | Marine microbial communities from expanding oxygen minimum zones in the Saanich Inlet - ESP_59LU_5_DNA (SPAdes) (version 2) | ecosystem: Environmental > Aquatic > Marine > Intertidal zone...
AACAAGCAATAAACCCTAAGATTCCACCTAAAATTAAAAGGGCATTTACTGTAGTTGCTGTTTCTAAGATTATTGCTTCATTTTTAATAAAACTTTTTAAACCTATTTTACTTTTAATCTCTTTCTTAAAATCGAAATCGTTTTTAAAAGTTTTATTTGCAAGTGATGACAGCTTGTCTGAATTTGAAAATTCTAAATGAGAAATTTGTTCTGAACTTAAATTATATGTTGCTTGTCCAAAACCATAAGAACATAAAAATAAACTAATTGTTATACCAGCAGAACCGATAAGTAATAAAGGTCTTCTACCAATTTTATCTATTAAATAAATAGCTACAAAAGTAAAAGCTACAGAGGTTGTACTTAATAATACTCCTGAAGAAAATGCAGCATCTGTACTAATTCCTGTTTGCTTAAAAATAGAAGTTGCATAGAAATAAACTGCGTTTATACCTGTGATCTGCTGAAGAATACCTATTACAATACCAACTAAAAAAACAAACCTAAGCGATGGCTTTAAGAGGTCTTTAAAACTTACTTTTACTTTATTTTTTTTATAATTTGTGTTTTTTTCTAAAACTTCTATTTCTTTATTGCCTTGTACCTCTCCGTAAATTTGAATAAATACTTTTTTTGCTTTTAAAAAGTTTTTCTTTGCAAAGAGCCATCTTGGACTTTCTGGAATAAAAAATAAAAGTGAAAAATACAAAAGAGCAGGGAATAACTCCACTCCTAACATATACCTCCAAACAGAAGTATCTGTAAGAAAAGTTACTTCTAAACTATTGTACTTGTTGAATAAATAGTTACTTAAAAAAGCAGCAAAAAAACCGAAAACAATATTTAGCTGTTGCAACGAGACTAACTTGCCTCTATTTTTTGCTGAAGATATTTCTGCAATATAAATAGGTGCAATTACTAAAGCTGCTCCAAAAGCAAGTCCCCCAACAATTCTTGCTAAATATAGAGATTCATAAGAGGTGGCAAGCGCTGACAAAATAGAAGACACTGCATACAAAAAAGCAACAATGAGCAATACTTTTTTTCTTCCATACTTATCACTTAACCTTCCTGAAAAAAACATGGCAACCATAGCTGCAAATGAGGGAGAACTCACTACCCAACCAGACTGTATTTCACTTAAGTTAAACTCTGGCCCAACAAAAAACATAACACCAGAAATTATACCAGCATCAAAGCCAAAAAGAAACCCTCCAAGTGATATTACAAAAGAAATTACTATTATTTTTTTATTCATAATTATTTAGAAAAAGTTCTTGCTAAGAAACTGTTTTTTGTGTTCATAAATCTATTATTTTTTAAATTCATGTTTTACCCAATCTACCTCCATAACCCACTCGCCATCCATTGGGTTATCAGTAATTTTTGCAAAATTTAATATTGCAAACATTTTTTCTGGATATTTATCACCTTGGCCAACATTCCTATATATTTCTTTATTATCTACTTTATAAACTAAATCACTATTTTCCCATTCAACAGAGTACTCATGGTACTCATTTAAAGTAACATCAAACCCTTTTCTTAAAGACCACCAATCTCCTTCATTACATACTCCTAAACTCTTTATAGCTCCAGTTGTAAAATGATTTTTTTGATGATCTCCATGATGCTCAAAAATATCTATTTCTCCAGAACCAGTTTTTGGCCAACAAATATTTTCATTTGGTTCTTGTACTGGTGGTTCGTTATTCTGAGCACCTAAAAGCCACCAAGCAGGAAACATACTTTTTTCTCCATTACTCCATAGTTTTAACTTTGCAGTCCATTTACCTTTGTGAAATTCCTTTTTATTTTTAGTAGTAATTCTTCCTGCTACATAAATAGTATTTGGATGTTTTTCTCCAAATTTATCAAAATTGTTACAAGGTATTTCTTCATTTATATTAATAACTTTTAGCTTTAAAGTACCATTACTTACCTCTCTTGTTCCATAAAGATTGTCTGGAACGTAGCAATGTGTTTCTTTGTTGACCCAAATCAATTGATCTTGCCAATTATTTTTATTAAAAGTAGCAAAATCATCAAAGAAGTCTATTTGCCAAACCTCGTCTAAATTATATTCATTTTTTATTTTTATAGTACTTGAAAGTAATACAAATACAAATAATACTAATGATAGATATTTAATTATTTTTTTTGATTGAATCATTTTATTTAATATTAAAAAAAGTAAATTAAGAGTTTAAATGTTTGTGAAGTTAATTCCTTTAAACTGTTAATAGAATTGAGCTTTGAATAGATAAAATGGATTAAAAAAGTTTTTGATTAAAGGAACAAGTTGGTCATTAGATAATTGAGCAATCACAGAGGATGTAAAAAAAGCACATAAAAGCGCAGCTATCTTAATTTTCATTCGGTATTATTTTTAATAAATAATTGAAGTAATGTTTGAAGATAAAACATTTAAACCAAATATACAGAAAAAACAAAACGTTAAAAAAATATAAGACTATTGGTCTTTTTTCTCCACTAATAATAAACTTCTAAGAGTCTTACTTGTGTTGCTTTAATAGTAACATTTTGAATTGCAGCAGGTAGTAAAATAGTTTCACCACAATTTATTGTATATGCTTTATTATTATAATGAATAGTTGCATTACCTTCTACACACATAAATATAATAAAGGAATCTATGGATGAATAATCTTTATTTACAGTAGTATTAATGTCTAAGATATTAGTTGTAAAATAAGGAGAATGAACTAATTTATTCGATATGTTTTTATCTAAATCGTATGATGTTTTATACATTTCATAGACTGAATAATCTATAACATCTAAAGCTTGTTCGTTGTGTAAGTCTCTTTTTTGTCCAGTTTTAGTATCTACTCTATCATAATCGTAAATTCTATAGGTAATGTCTTAAGTTTGCTGAATTTCTGCCAACAAAACACCTGCACCTATTGCATGAACTCTTCCTGTAGGGATGTAAAATGTATCGCCTTTGTTCACATTTTCGTGATGCATTACCTCTAAAATAGTATTATTTTTTAGATGCTCTTGATATTCATCTTTAGAAATTTCTTTATCAAAACCAACTATTAATTCAGCATCTTCATCAGCTTGCATAACATACCACATTTCATTCTTACTAAAAGAGTTGTGTCTTTCTTTCGCAATCTTATTACTTGGATGCACTTGAATTGACAATGGAGTTTTAGCATCAATAAATTTAATCAATAAAGGAAATTCTTGCCCAAACTTTTCGTAAACATTGTTACCTACAAACTCTCCTTGAAATTGAATGGTTAAATCTCTTAAAGACTTACCCATTAAAGCACCTTCTGCAACTAACGTTTCGTCTCCTGAAACGTCAGAAATCTCCCAAGACTCACCAATATTATTTTCCTTATAATTTTTATTTAATACTGTATTTAGTTTTTCTCCACCCCAAATTCTATACTTGTATAATGGAGTAAACTTTAAAGGATAAAAATTCATATTTCTATTTGTTTGTTCAAAGATACTAAAGCAATAAATGTAAATAAATTTAGTTGTTTAGAAAACAATTAAATATACATAAACTACCGAATACTTTAGATGGGTGGTAAAAAAGTGTACAAACAATAATAGCACTAAGCTAACATAGTTACTGCTTTTTGAAGCGCAGTAACAAAAATATCAATCTCTTCTTTAGTGTTATAAAATGAAAAGGATGCTCTGACAGTTCCCGGAATCTGATAATAATCCATAATAGGTTGTGCGCAATGATGTCCTGTTCTAACCGCAATTCCTAATTTATCTAAAATTGCACCAATATCGTAAGGGTGAATAGCACCAACATTAAATGAAATTACAGCAGTTTTATTAGCAGACGTTCCGTAAATTTTTAGCCCCTCTATTTTTTCTAATTGTTGAGTTGCATAAACTAATAATTCATTTTCGTAAGCTGAAATATCTTTAAAACCCACTGAATTCATATAATCTAAAGCTACTCCAAAAGCGATACCTCCACAAATATTTGGCGTTCCAGCTTCAAATTTATGTGGCAAACCAGCATAAGTTGTTTTTTTAAATGAAACAGTTGCAATCATTTCTCCTCCTCCTTGATAAGGTGGTAATTTCTCTAACCACTCTTGTTTTCCATATAACAAACCAACACCTGTTGGCCCACACAATTTATGAGCAGAAGCAACATAAAAATCTACATCTAATGCTTGAACATCTGGCTTAATATGAGGTGTAGCTTGCGCTCCATCAACTAAAACTGCTGCATTAAATTTATGAGCAGCTTCAATAATTTCTTCTATTGGATTTATGGTTCCTAAAGCATTTGACACATGGTTACAAAAAACAAGCTTAGTGCTTTCGTTTAGTAATTGATGATAAGCTTCCATATCTAAAACTCCTTCATCTGTCATTGGTATCACCTTTAAACTTGCGCCTGTCTTTTCGCAAAGCATTTGCCAAGGAACAATATTAGAATGGTGCTCTAAAGCAGAAACAATTAACTCATCACCTTTGCTTAACAAAGTTTCAAAACCTGAAGCTACCATGTTTATAGCATGTGTAGTGCCTGCAGTAAGTATTATTTCGTAAGCTTCTTTAGCATTGAAGTGCTTCTGAATTTTTAAACGAGCTTCTTCATATTTATCTGTAGCTTCCTGACTTAATGTATGCACACCTCTGTGAATATTTGCATTGTAATTAGTATAATAATCTACAATTGTATCTATAACAACTTGAGGCGTTTGAGAAGTTGCTGCATTATCAAAATACAACAAAGGCTTACCATGCACTTCTCTTTTTAGTATCGGAAAATCCTCTCTAACTTTATTTACATTAAACATAAGGCTTATTTTAAAATACAAAGATAAAACTTGATTTTTTAAACATCGAATAAAGCCAATATGATTTTCTTATTTTTACAAATCTAGACTCATATTTTTATGAAATTATTTAAACGAGTACTGCTATTAATATCCATTACAACTATATTGGTCATATTTGTAAACTACCCTAAACTGAATATACTGGCAGGCTATTCTGCAAAAAACACAGCCTCTTCAGTTTTTTTAGGAAAACGTGCTTTAGCTTTCACAGATGTAACAGACAATAACTTTTCTCCAGTAAATTTAGCAACTGATGCAATTGACATCAATAATAAATTTGCAGAGGCATCTGTATTTAATTTATTAACTAGAAAAGCAATTTACAGAAAAGGTTTAGGTAGTGTTTTAACGTTAACAAAAGCAGATGAAACAGCAGATTACCTGACTCCAAAAAGATCAAAACCTAACAATTTAATTCCTTATCCGTATGGAAATGCAGACCAAAAAGACACCCTTTTTAACAACATTAATTACCCCAAATTAAATAAGACTGTAAGCTCGATTTTTGGAAAAAATCAAACTAGAGCTGTTGTTGTTATTTACAAAGATCAAATTATTGTAGAAAAATATGCAAAAGGATTTACAAAAGATTCTAGACTTTTAGGCTGGTCTATGACCAAAAGTGTTCTAAGTACCGTTTTTGGCGTGCTACAGTATCAAAATAAAATAAAGGTAACAGATAAAGCCCCTATTAAAGCTTGGAAAAACGATGATCGTAGAAATATTAGTGTTCATAATTTACTACAAATGAATTCTGGTTTAGCTTGGGATGAAAATTATGATGAAATTTCTGATGCAACAAAAATGTTGTTCCTAGAGAGAGATATGACTAAAATGCAAGCTCAAAAACCCCTTACCGGTAAAATAAATGGAAGCTGGAACTATTCTTCTGGCACCTCTAATTTATTGTCTGGAATTGTAAGAAGTCAATTTAAAACACATCAAGAATATCTAGATTTTTGGTATACAGACCTTATTGATAAAATAGGAATGAATTCTATGGTTATAGAAGCAGACTTAGCTGGTAACTATATTGCGTCTTCTTATGCTTGGGCTACACCAAGAGATTGGGGAAAGTTTGGCTTACTTTACTTACATAGAGGAAATTGGAATGGCTCTCAGGTTTTCTCAGAAAAATGGGCAGATTATGTTGCTACACCTACACCAAGTTCTAATGGACTTTATGGGGCACAATTTTGGTTAAATGCCAAAAGGCAGATGAAAGATGTTCCTAAAACAATGTATTTCGCAGATGGCTACCAAGGTCAACGTGTTTACATCCTACCTGAACAAGATTTGGTTATAGTAAGAATGGCTTTATCTTGGATGGATGAAAATACTTTTTTAAAAGGAATATTAGAAAGTATAAACTAAAGACCATAAAAAAACCACGATATAACGTGGTTTTTTTATGTGATTTATTGTGCTATAAATCGAACCCAATATTAACGTTTAATTTATTAGCAATTAACTTTGTAATTCTAGATTTTACCTCTGGGATTTTTACACTTTCTAACACCGTGTTTGCAAAAGCAAACATTAACAAACCTCTACCTTCTTTTTTAGGAATACCTCTTTGTTGCATGTAAAACAAAGCGTCATCATCTAACTGACCAATAGTACAACCGTGAGAACATTTTACGTCATCAGCAAAAATTTCTAATTGAGGTTTTGCATTTATAGTTGCTTTATCGCTTACTAAAACATTATTATTTTGTTGATAAGCATTGGTTTTCTGAGCTTCTTTTTCTACAATTACTTTACCGTTAAATACTCCTGTAGAGCGTTCATCGTAAATTCCTTTATAATCTTGATGAGATTCGCAATTAGGTTCTATATGATGCACTAATGTATGATGATCTACATGTTGTTTTCCTTCAATAATTGTAATTCCTTTTAAAATAGAGTCTATATGTTCTCCATTTTGATAAAAATTTAAATTATTTCTGGTAATGTTTCCTCCAAATGAAAAGGTATGCACAGAAACCACACTATTCGATTTTTGATCTACATAAGTGTTATCAACTAACGAAGCATTTGTATGATCGTCTTGAATTTTATAATAATCTACAGTTGCACTTTTAGCAGCAAAAACTTCGGTTACAACATTAGATAAAACTGCATTAGAGGTTAAACTTTGATGACGTTCTATAATTTGTACATGCGAATTTTCTTCAACCACAATTAAATTTCTCGGTTGAGTCATTGTTGCTGGCTCAGAACCTGTTGTGAAATTAATAATCTGAATTGGTTTCTGAACTTCTATATTTTTTGGAATATGAATATAAGCGCCCTCTGATGCAAAAGCTGTATTTAAACTTGTTAAGTTATCTTGCTTAGCAACTTTATTAAAATATGTTTCAATTACAGATTTATATTTTGACTTATTTAATGCAGAAGACATTAAGCAAACATCAAAATTCTCATGTGTTGTTGCAGATAAAAAAGAGCTGTATTTACCGTCTATAAATACAACTTTATACGTATCTATATCGTGAATAAAATACTGCTTTACGTCTGCCAAATCTACAGCTCTTCCTCTATCAGGAAAAATACTAAAGTCGTTTTTTAAAAGTGAGTTTAAAGATGTGTATTTCCAAGCTTCCAACTTTTTAGATGGGAAACCTAGCTTATCAAAGTTTTCTAGGGCTTTAGAACGTATGTCATGAATTGCTGAATTCGTATCTACATTATCCTCAAAAGCTACATAAGAAGAAAGTAATTTATCTTTTAATTCCATTTTATATTGTTTGAAAGTTAAAATTACAAGGGCTAAAAGATATAGCCGTTGAATTTAAACTAGTTCCTTTTTAATCCAATCATACCCTTTTGCTTCTAATTCTAAAGCAAGAGAGGCATCACCTGTTTTTACAATTTTACCATCGTGTAAAACATGTACAAAATCTGGAACTATATAATCTAAAAGTCTTTGGTAATGTGTAATTACAATTACTGCATTATCTTTAGATTTTAATTTATTAACACCATTAGCAACAATTCTTAAAGCATCTATATCTAAACCAGAATCAGTTTCATCTAAGATGGCTAGTTTTGGCTCTAACATTGCCATTTGAAAAATTTCATTACGCTTTTTCTCTCCACCAGAGAAACCTTCATTTAAAGAACGAGATAAAAATTTACGATCAATTTCTAACAACTCAGACTTTTCGCGAATCTTTTTTAGCATATCTTTTGCAGGCATATCTTCTAAGCCTTTTGCTTTTCTAGTTTCGTTTATGGCTGTTTTAATAAAATTTGTTACAGATACACCAGGAATTTCTACAGGGTACTGAAAAGACAAAAACACACCATTATGCGCTCTTTCTTCAGGAGCTAATTCACTAATGTTTTCGCCATTTAATTCTATGGTACCATTAGTAACTTCATAATCTTCTTTACCAGCTACAATATTTGCAAAGGTACTTTTTCCTGCACCATTAGGTCCCATAATTGCATGAACTTCTCCTGCATTCACTTGTAAGTTTAACCCCTTTAAAATAGATTTTTCGTCTATTGATGCGTGTAAATTATTAATCTTTAACATATTTTCTACTTTGATTTTTGAGCCTTTAGCTCTATGCTATTTACTATTTAACTTTTTAGTCTGTAATTTTTGAAAATTAACCTACAGAGCCTTCTAGTGAAATTTCTAAAAGTTTTTGTGCTTCTACAGCAAATTCCATAGGTAATTTGTTAAGTACTTCTTTACTAAAACCATTTACAATTAATGCAATTGCTTTTTCTGTATCTATACCTCTTTGATTACAATAGAACAATTGATCTTCACCAATTTTACTTGTGGTAGCCTCATGCTCTATTTGTGCTGATTTGTTTTTTGCTTCTATGTAAGGAAAAGTATGTGCTCCACAGGCATTCCCCATTAAAAGAGAATCACATTGTGAAAAATTACGTGCATTTTCTGCCCTCGAATTTATTTGTACTAAACCTCTATATGAATTTTGAGATTGACCAGCTGAAATACCTTTAGAAATAATGGTTGACTTGGTATTTTTACCTAAGTGAATCATTTTTGTACCTGTATCTGCTTGCTGAAAATGATTGGTAACTGCTATTGAGTAAAACTCACCAACAGAATTATTACCTTTTAAAATACAAGAAGGATATTTCCAAGTTACTGCAGAACCTGTTTCTACTTGTGTCCAAGAAATTTTTGCATTTGTTTCACATAAACCTCTTTTAGTTACAAAGTTAAAAACTCCACCTTTTCCATTTTCATCTCCAGGAAACCAGTTCTGAACAGTAGAATATTTAATTTCTGCATCATCCATAGCAATTAACTCTACAACTGCTGCATGTAGCTGGTTTTCATCTCTTTGAGGAGCTGTACAGCCCTCTAGGTAAGAAACGTAACTTCCTTTATCTGCAACTACTAAAGTTCTTTCAAACTGACCTGTACCTCCTTCATTAATTCTAAAGTAAGTTGATAATTCCATTGGGCATTTTACACCCTTTGGAATGTAACAGAAAGATCCATCAGAGAAAACAGCTGAGTTAAGCGCTGCATAGAAATTATCTGAAGTTGGCACAACAGTACCTAAATATTTTTTTACTAATTCAGGATATTCTTGAATAGCCTCTGAAATTGGCATAAAAATAATACCTTTTTCACCCAATGTTTTCTTAAAGGTTGTTGCTACAGAAACAGAATCCATAACGATATCTACTGCAACATTGGCTAACTTTTTTTGCTCGTCTAAAGAAATGCCTAATTTCTTAAAAGTCTCTAATAAATCTGGATCTACCTCATCTAAAGAATTTAATTTAGGTTTCTTTTTTGGTGCAGAGTAGTAAGCAATCTCTTGAAAATCTGGCTTAGGATACTTAACATTTGCCCAATCTGGCTCTGTCATTTTCTCCCAAACTCTATATGCTTCCAGCCTCCATTCAGTCATCCATTCTGGTTCGTTTTTCTTCTTGGAAATTGCACGAACAACATCTTCGTTTAAACCTTTAGCAAACGTTTCACTCTCTATATCTGTATAAAAACCATACTCATACTCTTTGGTTTTTAATTCTTGTTCTAAATCTTCTTCTGTATACTTTGACATGATTGTCTGATTTTAAAGTGAAAATGATTCTCCACAACCACAAGTTCTATTTGCGTTTGGGTTGTTAAACACAAAGCCTTTACCATTTAAGCCTCCAGAATATTCTAAAGTAGTCCCTACTAAATATAAAAAGCTCTTCTTATCGACAACGATTTTTACATCATTCTCTTCAAAAACCTTATCGTTTTCTTGTTGGCTATTATCGAAAGTTAAATCATAAGATAAGCCTGAACAACCTCCGCTTTTTACACCAACTCTTACAAAATCTTTTGTAGAGTCAAAGCCATCATCTGTCATCAATTCAATGACTTTTCTTTTTGCTGTGTCTGAAACTTTTATCATAATTTTAAATAGATTAAATCTAAATTGTGTGCAAATATACGACATAAGTCGCAAAAAATAGAGAAACTTTCATTATGAAACCTAATGTTCTGATTGGTTTTATTGATTAGTTTTTAAAAGCAGGATTATTGATAAACTCCACATCTGTTAAGGTCAATAAAAAGGCTTTTAAATCGGCTTTTTCTTGGTCGCTTAAACCTACTCCACCTATATTTACTTTCTTCATTAATGGATCTATTGTTTCTGAGAATTTTAACCCTTCTGAATAATGATCGATAACTTCTTCTAAAGAAGAAAAACGGCCATCATGCATGTAAGGCGCAGTAAATGTTAGGTTTCTTAGAGATGGAGATCTGAATTTACCGTTATCTACAGGATCTCCAGAAATGGCTCCTAAACCTAAATCTGTAAAGGTTGCGTCTAAGCCATTGTTATGAAATTGATTATCTGTCCAAAGAGGATTATTGTTACTTCCATGACAATGAAAACAATCTCCTTTTTCTTCGCTCATAAAAACGTTAAATCCATTTTCTTCGGCTGCTGTTAAACTAGCTTTACCCAATAAATATTTATCGAATTTAGAATTTGCAGAAATAATAGTTCTCATAAATTGAGCAACGGCCTTTGCTACTAAATCTCCACTAATTTCTGAAGTACCAAATGCGAGCTGAAATAAATCTGGATAGCTATGATGTCCATTTAATCTTTTGGTGATTTCATTTAAGTCACCATGCATTTCTATGGGATTTACAATAGGTTCAATAACCTGATTTTCTAGTCCAAATTCTTTTCCATCCCAAGCAAAACGTTCCTCAAAATTCCAAGCTAGGTTGAATAATGGCATCGAATTTCTTGATCCTAAATTACCTTCTGCACCTTCACTAAATTGTGAACTATCAGAAAATGCTTCTTGTAATTTATGACAATGAGCACACGATTGTGTTTGATTACCAGATAAAATTCGATCTGAAAATAGTTTTTTTCCTAAAGCTACACCCTCTATTGTAAGAGGGTTATCTGCAGGTATAATTGGCGCTATCAATTTATCTGCAAATAATTCAGGTATTTCTAAATTATAGGCAACAGGTGTATACACATCATCTTCTTTAGATGAACAACTCATCAAGAAAAATAAAAAAATTATGTAAAAACCTAAATGTTTCATTTTACCAAAAATATTAATTACTAGTAATTTCACCTAATGAAAATACAGATTGACCATTTTCATTCATCAAAATTTGAGCGTCGAAATTTGGCATTAGAACAGTATTTAATTCTTTTAAATTCCAAGTATTAGGATTTTTAAACCATTCTGCAACATTCATTTTAATTTCTATTGTTGTGTTTTCTGTGATTTCTATATTACCTAAGTCAACTTCAAAAGAAGTGTCTTGTAAAATTATATTGTCTGGATCTGTAATATCTGCAGATCTAATTGCATGGTAATTAAAGTTTGCGTCAGCATTATTACTGTCTTTAAATTTGCCATCAAACTGCATATAATGATAACCACCACCTAACATTTCTGGCACATTAAAAGAGGCTGAATTTAAGTCTGCATAGACTCCATCTAAGTTATCTTCATCTCTAAAACCAAAAGTAAATGCAAGTGCATTAACTTTAGAGATTGGAACGCCTGTTACTAAAAGGGTCGTTTCATTTTTATCTATATCAATTAAGCTATAAATTGTAGATGATGACTCTATAGTATTGTTAAATAAAACATTAGAAACTAAATACCTTAATCTCGAAATACTTATTAAATCGTTGTTTGCGGTTCTAAATTTAAATTCATTAAAATCTGATGAGCTAAGCTCAACTCCATCCCAATTGTGCGTAAATTTAAGTTTTATAGCTATGGTTGGATTTACACAACATTCTGTTTCATCTTTACATGACAAAATAATCAATAAAAAGAAGAAAAAATAAAATGGTTTTTTCATAAAACTATTTAATATTTATAATTAACCCATCTGAAAACCCTTTATTTTCAGAGATGTCTCCGTCTGAACTACTACTTTCTCCTACAGCAACAATATCTTGATTTGCAAGCTCTACTGCATCGAACAATAATTCATTTTCTGTACCACCAATAAATTGTTGCCAAAGTAAAGAGCCATTATTATCTACCTTTAACACCCAACCATCATTTTGACCTTTATTGATAAAACCTTGGTCTAAACTTCTAGAGTTTCCGGAGATTACAAAACCACCATCTTGTGTTTTAGAAATAGATCTTGCAGCATCGAAACTAGAACCTCCTAAAGTTTTTTCCCAAAGTAAATTACCTTCAGTTGTAATTTTTATCATCCATAAATCTGCACCTCCATTATTTGTAGACACGTCTTTATCTGCGCTTCTAGTATCACCAACAACTACAAAATTACCATCATCTGTAGTCGTAATTCCTCTTGGTTCATCTATTTCAGAACCACCAAAACTTTGCTCCCAAAGCAAATCTCCATCAGAAGAAACTTTAAAAAGCCAAAAGTCATAAGTTCCTTTATTATTGCTAATATTAAAATCTTCACTGTCTGAAGATGCTGCAATTATATAATTGTTATCAATAGTTTCTATAACGCCAAAAGGAGTATCTGTAAAAGAACCTCCAAAATATCTGCTCCAAACTAATTCTCCATTATTATTCAGTTTAATTACCCAAACATCTCCACCTGCATGTTTCTCTGTGGTCTTAGAATTACCTTGACCATTCGAAGCTGTTACATCTAAAACACCCGTAATTAAAAAACAATCGTCTGCAGTTTGAATAAGTGAATTACCTGTATCCGCACCTGAAAATCCAAAAGTTTTCTGCCAAGAAATTGTGCCATCAAACGTGGTTTTAATCATCCAAAAATCTTGAACTCCTGCATTGTTAGCTACATCAAAATCTGAACTTTTGCTAAAACCAAAAAGCGCAAAACCACCATCTTTAGTTGCAATTAAATCTGCTGCTCTATCATCATCTGAACCACCATAGGTTTTACTCCAAAGCAAAACGTGATCTGATGAGAATTTCATCAACAAAAAATCGAAACTTTCATTGGTTTTATCTGAGATATCAAAATCGTTACTTTGTGTATAACCTAAAACTGCATAGCCACCATCTAAAGTGGTAACTACAGATTGGTAAACATCGTTTTTAGAGCCACCAAAGGTTTTTGCAGTAACTTCTTGGGTTACAGTTATTGAAGAAAAACCTTCTCTAATTTCTGGATCTGAACATTGAAAAAGAAGAAAAAGAGTTGCTAAGTAGCAGAGTTTTTTCATTCAGTATTTTATTCTGATTTTTTAATTAAAAACAATCCGTTTTCAATATCACTTACTACAATTACACCACTT
>Ga0209771_1001808_pt1 | contig 13469 bp, 23 predicted proteins | sample SaaInl59LU_5_DNA_FD_184639 | JGI IMG/M metagenome (GOLD analysis project Ga0209771, IMG submission 184639) | Marine microbial communities from expanding oxygen minimum zones in the Saanich Inlet - ESP_59LU_5_DNA (SPAdes) (version 2) | ecosystem: Environmental > Aquatic > Marine > Intertidal zone...
CATTGATCTGAATACCTAAGATAGTAATGTTAAAGTCTACAGGTATCAACTTGCTGATCATCTCTATCATTTTCACGGGAATGAATATATGAAACTCTTGTATTAGTTCATCCCACGCATCCTTTGCTTCTTTCTGCCAGTTGCGTATCTTACCTTTGGACCAATACGGTGATAGAAAATCAGATATCTTTTCTACAATATCTTCGACTTGTTTAATTAGGTCTTCGATTTCTTTCTTAGCGTCTTCCGCTAAATCTTCACCAGCGTCTATGATAGACTGTTTGAGTTTAGAAGGGATTTGCGCAATCTTATTAAATGCGTTCGTGATATCTGCTTTAGTGGGTAAAGTTAAACCAGAACTACAGTCAACCGAGAATCCGCCTAGATTGGCAGACGATATACCGAGTGAACCAAGCAATGCGTTCTGACTACTTGATATTGACGGCATACTTGTATTAATAACAGGTGGGACGATACTATCAATTGGACTCGGGATAGAAGGCAAGTCAGCATACTGTACATCACCTACAGTTTCACCAATCCCAATTGATACTAAATTCTCTCCAAGGTAGATTCTCTCTACGAGTCGTTCACCAAGGTATACCTTATTAATTGCCATATTAATCTGCTATGATAAAGTAAAGTATTTGATCGTCGTATTCTTCATACGCATCATATTCACTTTGCGTACCTGTCCAAATGCCTTTAGCGCCACCATATAAACTACCAGTAGCAGAAGGGTTTTGGTCTTTAACTACATCAGCTTCGACAACCATTATATCAAATTCGAGTTTAGCCATAATATTCTCCTATGAATTTAATCTTATTTCTTTTGAACCACTAATATCAACTACGGGTGCTGAAATCGTTACCTTACCTTTGGCTTCTATGATAACATCAGTATCAGCGTAGATTTTCATAACACCGTCTTTGGTCATTTCGTAATATGTACCTGAATGATGCCCTTCCTTTATACGGTCGTCTTTATCATCCCACTCTTTGAAGTTACCTTTCTCAGTTTGATATACTTTATTGTGAGGATAGTTAGATTCTGCCTTAGGATTAACATCACCTTCTTTCGGTATCGTACCAATCACCATAGGAAGTTGCGAGTTCTGACCGTCAAGGAACATACCAAACACTTGAGTGCCTTCTAACATACCAAGGTATTGACCTTTACCTTCGTGTACACCTTGTGTAACTGGTACTACAATCTGCGCCCAAGGCAAGTCTTTATCTTCGATGTTATCATACACACCATACACACGTACGCGTACGCGACCTAATTTTTTAGGATCTTTCAAGTCAACAACAGTACCGACAAACCAACGAGTCTGGTCGCCATAAAAATCTATAAAACTATTTGGTATCATACTTCACCGTTCGATAATTTAACACAAGTAAAGGTTATTTCGTAACTCTCTACTTTGAATGAATGTTTAGCTGAATATAATAAAAAGTGACCAGACTTCTTAGTATCAAATTTATCAGAACTTGAAGATTGGTCATTAACATTACGTAAGAATTTTATATCTAATTTATTACCTATCGTGTTGTTACCTTCCGTTTGTAAGAAGTCTATACCATTCACGCGTATTGACATAGGTTGTTTTAATAACAACTCATACATAGCACGACCAATACAATTTAGTCTATATCTACCTTTGGTATCTGACTCTGAATATGTTTTATTATTCTCAAACGCGTTAGTGCCGCCTATTTGAGTTATAGAACGACTTTGTATCTCATTGAATGAATTATTATTATATTTGTAATCAGGTGAATATAACGGAGAAGATTTAACAGAACCATCTTTATTTAATGTTTCGATAACATCTTTATTTAAATCGAACTGTATGTTATGTATTTCATTTTTAGTTATATCAATATAGTTATGATTAGCGCCAACTAAACCCTTACCTATAAGTTGATATAAATCTTCGGTGTTTTTAGTTTCATAAGATAGTATTGTTCTTCGTCTTTGTCTATCAGAGTAATTCTCGTCAGCACTTGGTATAGTTGATTGTGTGAACATATAAGGAGAACCATTATTACTTGGTACCTTTTCAATCATAGTTTTTAAATCAGTAAACAATAAACTATCTTTACCTAAAGTAGAAAACAAAAAGAATGGATATCCTTTACCGTCGGTCGCTCTGTTTTTAATCCAAGACATAGACTCTAATGGGCTTAAATTAGGTACAATCACTTTCATATCTTGTGTGTCAGTGGTTGAAGTGAGTATTTCTTTACCTAAAAAACTAGTAGATATCTTATTTAAAATATCAGAAGGCGTACCCGTATATGCCTTGTTAACATTTTGTAAATTAGAAATATATGAAACGTCTTCTACTAAATGAAGAATTATCATTTCACTATTCTCACTACCTTTAATAGATGTCACAATTCTACTGATATAAAATGTTTTAGAAACAACTGAAGCGATTTCAGTATTGGCTCTTACTTTTATGTGTACTCTTTCTGCGCCACTAATATCTAAACCACCGACAATATCTTGAGTATCGATGAAAGTCAAACTCGCAGAAACATATGGTTTATCGATATGTTCATACACATCAATGTCGGTTACGGTCTGTTTTATATCTACAGGAATAGGGTTTCTGTCCGTTTCTATCAGAACAGATTCGAATAATATAGGCGTAGACCGTTCAAGTGTTGTCGCAGTCATTAGGACCTCATCGCTTCTTTAAATGCGTTAACGACTTTATTGACGACATCAGGTTTAAGTACAGCAATCTGACGTAACGAATCGTTCTCTTTAATATAATGATCGTAGTTAGTTATTGGATTAACCAACTCTCCCACACCACTAAACGGATCAAAGTCAACTTCTTCACCATCGCCATCCACATAATATCTTGGCGCTAGGTGTTCGGATACAGAACTCCAGATAGTAATAGTTTCATTCGTATCAACATTTTCTACTAACTCGTTGTCCTGAAATGATCCTGTAACGTCTTCTAATACGACGTGACCTAATTTAAGATCTCTATGTACGATAGTTCCTGTTGCGTTTGACATCAAACCACGAACTTGTACACCTATCTCGAATTTATGAAACAACTCGTCTTGGGTGCGTAATACGAGTCCTGGATAATCATTCTTGACTTTAGTTAATACTTCAGATTGAGAAATTGGCCATCCATAAGAACGGATATGATCGTTAAGTAAGTAGAACGTCCAATGTAGTTCAGGATTATCGTATATATTATATGCTAATTGATCTGGACGTTCACCCGTCTTAATATAATAAGATTGGTAAAACGCACCATTGTTTTTTATTTCATCTACAACTTCAGCATACACAGTTAGATTCTGCATACCAGCGACAATTCCGTCACCGAAAGAATATGGTATCTTTGGGAATGAATTGAAATATGACATTAGTAACCATCCTTAATGTTTTTCTTATCTAGTGTCTTCTCTTCAATAAAGTTTAATGTTAGGTCAACTTCAGAAGGAGAACCGTCTTTAAAGAAACTCATAGTGTTTGGGTTGTATGTTGTCGTGACGCCTTTCAAAAAACAGTGTTGAAACTTGTGACCAACACGAACTTCCTTACCGTCTGGCGTTTGATACATAACTTTAATGTCAAACAATTCAGGAAATTTAAAACCTAAAGACAATCCACCCACATCAATAGTTTCTGGATATGCTGCTGTTCTAAATCGTTTTATCATTTCCTTTACCATATGCGACTCTTCTTGAGACTTAGGTAAAAATTTAAATGTAAATGAGAACTCTCTTACAGCAACACCTTTGAATGAAGTACGAACGTTAGGATTTACTGTAACTCCTGCTGCTATAGAAACACCTTCAGTACTAGCGCCTAATCCAGGAATCTTATCCATACCACGTACAGTAGCGAGTCTTGCTAAGTCACCACCAGAACTTGACGTACCTACAATTAAATCCATTATAGATTTACCACCACTAACTACCGCACCACCTAAAGCAGTTAGTACATTATCACCTTGAGACGCAGCTTGATTAGCAGCTTCACCCATACCAGCGAGAGCAGGAGTGTCATAATTAAGTCCATCAGAAAATGTCAAAGCAGTAGGTAAATATAATTTAATAATACCATCAGCGATATCAGTAGTACGGTTTGTTAAAGTATTGTCAATTGAAACAGTAGAATCATTGGTCGTTGTTTCTTGTTTAATCTTTTGAGTATCGATGCCAAAGAAACCTAATACAGCGTCAATAAAACTACCAGACTCCACACCAGAAGTTGCTGAAGCGAGACCATCAGACAATCCATCTTTTACAGTTTCAGCAAGAGAATCTGAAGTACCAGCTGGTCGAATTCTGTATGGTTGAAAAGTAATTGAAGCAGAATAACGATCTTGATGTTCTACAGGATAGAACAGTGGCTCTCTATAATTCTTTATCAAGTCTTCCATTACAGTACCAGAAGAACCTCTTTTAGGTACAACTAATTCTCCAGGACTAAATTCTTTTTGGTTCAATGACATTTTTATCTCTCGCTATAAATACGTTGTAACTATTTATAATCGAAAATAAGAATGAAAACATATAAAGGTAGATACAAACCAACATATACTGACAAATACGCTGGGGATGCTAACAATGTAGTGTACCGAAGCATGTGGGAACGCCACGTAATGAAGTGGTGTGACGAGAACCCTAATGTTATTAAATGGGTATCTGAGGAAGTCGTTGTTCCTTATCTTTGTGAGACTGACGGTCGTATGCACAGATACTTTATTGACTTTGCGATACAGTATAGAGACGGTCGTCAAATTTTAGTAGAAGTAAAACCTCACAAAGAGACTTTACGCCCTGCTAAGAAACAAGGGAAGACACGTAAGACGTTATTGAACGAAAGTCTTACCTATGTCAAGAATCAATCTAAATGGAAGGCAGCAACCGAGTACGCGCTTGACAGAGGTTGGCACTTCGAGATATGGACTGAGAAAGAATTGACTGCTATGGGAATTATGCCTAAGTCGACTCAGAAACAACGTGTTAAGAAACCTTTGAAACCACTTCCGCCATTCCGTAAAAAGAAATCTAAAAAATAAGTATAAATAGTATTACATTTTTTAACGGAGTCCTAAGTGTCTAGCATATTTCAAAAACTCGAAATCGAAGCGTTCCGCGCAGGTATTACACCACGCACTAAAGAATCGCGGAAGTGGTTTATGAACAAAATCAAGAATATGCGTAGCATCAACCGAGAACGTTTGATGAAGTCTGAACCGTTGAAGAATAAAAATACAAGTGTTGTGGGTAACATGTATATGTTCTCGTACGATCCAAAACACAAAGACACGTTACCATATTACGATGCGTTTCCTTTGGTAGTTGTTATTGGACCAGCAGAAGGTGGGTTCTTAGGATTGAACTTACATTACTTGCCACCGCAACTCAGAGCGAAACTTCTTGATGGTTTAATGGATATTACTACTGACAAGAAGTATAGTGACTCGACGCGATTCAAAGCGTCATACGAATTATTAGTAAGGTCTTCAAAGTTGAAGTATTTTCAACCTTGTTTAAAACATTACTTAAACGAACAGGTGACAAGCAACTTTGCTTTAGTTCCTGCTCCAGAATGGGAAATCGCGACGTTCTTACCGACGGCAGACTTCCGTAAGAAAAACCGTTTCAAAGTTTACTCAGACTCAAAGAGAATGATCAATGGCTAGTATAGAACAATTAAAATCACAACTTGGTAGAGGCAATGGTATCGCATTAGCGAATCAGTTTGCTGTTGAGTTGCCTAGTATAGACGGGTTCGAAGGTCGTTCTCTTAACATTATGTGTAAGAACGTTACACTTCCAGGCAAACAAGTTACCACTAAAGATAGACAGATAGGTATGTTTAGTGAGAAGGTCGTAGATGGATTCGCGATTGAAGACGTTAACATGACGTTCTACGTTGCGAATGATTATCATACGAAGTTATACTTTGATGCGTGGAAGTCATTAATGCTTGATGAAAAGACTGGTGCGATAGGATATAAGAAAGATTATCAGAAACGTATCACCATTCATCAATTACGTAAACCTGACGGAACAGGATTACTTGGACAAGAGTATAGTAAGGAATTAAGTTTAGGTGGCATATTCAATCTGAATATCGACTTCTTTGCGAACTCTATATACTCAGTACATTTACTTGACGCATTCCCGACTAGTCTACAAGCAATCGAGTTATCGAATGAAGCAGACGGTCTAGTCGAAATGTCCGTACAATTCTCATATACAAATTGGGAAGTGAAGAAAGATTTATTATCAACACTGAATCGCGGTATCAAATTCGATATCGGCGGTATTATTTAATATTATAAAGGATATACAATGGCATTACCTAAGTTAAATTCGTTACCTAGTTATAAAGTAACAATACCATCGTCTGGTCAAGAAACAACATACAGACCTTTCTTAGTGAAAGAACAGAAAGCGTTAATGATCGCGATGGAAACTCAAGACCGTAACGATTTACTTCGAGGTATTACGCGCACAATTATGGCGTGTGTCGAAGAAGATATAAAATCACCACTTACTACATTTGACGTGGATTATCTATTTACGATGATTAGATCTAAATCGGTAGGTGAGACTGTAGACTTACATATACCATGTACTGAATGTGAAACTAAGAACCCGTGTACGGTAGAACTTGACAAAGTAAAAGTTTCTAATATGGACGTGAACACTGAGATTCAACTTAATGATGATATTGTATTGAAGATGAAGTTCCCTACATACGAAGAATTCTTTAAGAGTAAAATACTGGACCAAGGCATAAGTCAGTCTGAAATGATCTTCGAGTTGATATTGATTTGTATGGATAGTGTCCTTACAGATGAAGAATGTATCTCTATTAAAGACGAAAGTCGTGAAGATATCATTAAGTTTATTGAATCTATGACTACAGGTCAATATGAAAAGTTGGCTGAATTTGTATCAGATGTACCATTTCTATACCAAGATATAACATTTGATTGTAGTAATTGTGGTACGAGTAACAAACATGTCCTGAAGGGGATGGACGATTTTTTTTAATTAATCTTTCTCATGATAACTTGACTAACTTCTATGAAGTAAACTTTCAGTTAATGAATAACTATCACTACTCGTTAAATGAAGTTGAAGAAATGATACCTTGGGAAAGAGAGATTTATTTAAATATGCTGATTAATCATTTAAAAGAACAATCAGAAAGAGAAAAACAAAGGTAAAGAACAATGTCATTAACTGATATCGCTGTATCAATGCTAGACCAAAATAAAATTCTATTAGATATAGAGGATACTGCCATATCTACGTATATGGTAGTTGATGACATTGGTAAACACTTGAAAAAAGCAGAAGAACGTAGGTTATCTCAAAGTGGAGACCAACTAGAAAGTTCTCGTGATAGTAGGATACGCGATAATCAAGTGTTGAGGACGTTACAAAACATTGAAACTGCGTTAAGGGAAGGTCGTGGTAATTCTGGTGGTGAGTCTAGTTCTGGTGGCGGTACTACTATTATTGGAGGATTGGGACTTATACCTAAGTTACTGGCAGGATCAGTAGGCATAGTACTAGGACTCGTTATAGGTCAGATAGATGCAATAAAAGCATTCATGCCTAAGAAATTCGATGAGATTAAGACTTCAATATCAACGACATTACGTAACGCTAAAGTTGGGTTACAAATGAACATTGAGTTGATAAAGTCTAGTATCAACGAAAAGATTGCTTCGGTTCGAACAGCAATGAGTAATGGACTCACTAGAATATCAGACTTCTTTAAAATTTCAGATGATTCTAAACTAGGTAAAGCGTTAACTTCTATAAAGACTGGATTGAGTGGATTTGCTAAACCCTTTATTACAGCAGGCGAAGTTATATCTGAGTTTGTTTCTGGAGCATCTGGTAAAGCAGTCGATACTGTCTCCGATGTTTTTGGTAAGATGAAAGCGTTCTTTACTGGTATTGGTAGTAAGTTAGGTTCGATTGGTACCATCATAGGTGGCGTTGCTAAGACTGTTGGTAAACTATTCGCACCACTTGCTATAGTAATGACGATCTTTGATACCATTAAGGGTGCTATTTCTGGGTTCGCTGAAGGTGGTATTCTAGGCGGTCTTAAAGGCGCTATCGAAGGATTCTTTAACTCTTTAATATTTGGTCCTCTTGATATGATAAAAGACGCTATTGCTTGGGTGTTAGGATTTTTTGGATTTGAAAATGCCGAGAAGATATTAAAGGACTTCTCCTTTGCTGAAACATTCACTAAAATAATAGATGCCCTATTCTACCCATTTGAATGGATTTCGGAAAAGGTGGGCGGATTTATAGACTCTATACCAAAAGCGTTTACAGGGTTCATCGATAGTATATTACCAGAGGAAGGATATCTACGCGACAAAGCAAATAGTTGGTTTGGGTTAGGCCAAGAGAATGAATCTCCACCAGTTCCAGAACCAAGTAAAGGCGCAGAAGAATCTTCTTTCTTTGATACCATTTGGCAGAATCAAGCCGCATTGATGGCGGCTATACCGAATCAAGGTAAAACATTGACAGAGCAAACTAATGCCGCAGCACAGAACGCTAATAAAGCACCGACAGTAATAATGAATGCGCCTAGTCAATCGACTACTAATGTGAGTAACGGTACTCTTGCGGTAGGTGGTGGGTTATCTGTCACAGATCCATTTGATTTCGGTACACGAAGATAAAAAAAAGGGAGACCGAAGTCTCCCAAAAATCCTACTACAGGACATTAGAAATTAATCTTCTTGCGCCATTTGGGCAAAGTAAGACAACGTATCATCCTCATCCGCAGCGACAGCAGCGACCGCTGGTTCAGATGCTGCTACAATCGTAGGTTCTGAAGACTCTTTCATAGGAGCAACTTCAGCAGATTGAGCAAGTGATTCATTCTTCAATGTAGCGCCAGTACCAGTAGCAAGACCGAGGACTGTTTCTAAACGTGCTTTCAACTCATCATAAGTCTTGAAGTATTTCGGATCATGCGCACCTGGGAAGTCAGGTGTAGTGAACTCATTCAAGTCATATATTGAGTTGTATGTTGTTTCAAGTTTAGTATCATCACCATCGAATAAAGATGATGGTGCTTTGAAACCAGACTTGTCATAGTTACGATAACCTTCGACATTACGAATCTTCAATTCAAAGTCAGCACCTTTCCAAAAATCGAATGGATTAACTGGTTCTTCGCCAGGGAATTCAGGTTGCATCTGATCCATGATTTTATCAAAGATCTTCTTACCGAATTCATATAACATTACTTTACCGTTGTTAGACGGATCAGCAGGATCATTCACGACTAAGATGTTTGTTACATAGTGAAGACGACGTTTCTGTTTACGAGCAGTTTCTTTATCTTCTTCAATACCAGAGTTCCATAGACGTGAGTTTAATTCACCGAGTGGATCTGCTTGACCGATAGTAGTTAAAGAACGTTCGATGTACCATTGACCAGTTGGACCTTTGAATGCGTGATCCCAATAACGTACCCACGGAAGATCTTGACCTTCACCTGCTGGTAAGAAACGAATAACGGCATAACCATTACCATTGTCATCAACGGTAGGTTTCCATTTACGGTCGTCTTGATATTTGTTAGTAGACTTAGTTTGACCAGCAGCAGCAGATGCCGCAGAAACTAATGAAGAGATATCCATAGATTTGGATTTAAGGTTAGCAAAAGACATATTGTATTTCCTTCGTATTTGATTGTATGTACTAAAATATTATTTTACAGTTATATTATAATGTATAAATGACTTGTTGTCAAGTTGTATTTATACATCAAGTTGATTCACTTTTGGGAGAAAGTTTAAAGATCTCGCTTCAGCTTCTAATTGACCTACAATGGAAGAATTTAGAAACTTTTTAATATCTTCAACCTCCATATTATTCTTCTCGCATAGATGGACTATGGCGTCCATATAAGAAATGTTATTCTCATACACAAATATTTCAACGGTATGAGAAAACTCTTTCTTACTCAAGAAGGTAGTCTCTTGAGAAGTATCAGTCATCAATCTTCCTCGTACTGATAACGTTCTCAACTCTAAACGATCGCCATGCTTGTTTGTCAATAGCAAACGCACGAACAACAGTTTTATTTACTTCAGAAGAAGGTTCACGTTCTACTTTGGTTGCTTCTTGTTTTGGTAACAAGACTTCACTCAACGTACAAGGCATAATGCGTTGTTCACCATTCACTTTAGTAAATGTAACTTCATAAGCACCGTTAAGTAATTGCGAAGTTAATGTTTCGTATGTATGTTCACCCATAATATAAACTCCTCTTAGAAACGTTCGAATTCGTCGTCATTGTCAGATGAAACGTCAGCATCAGCGTGGACGTATTCTAAGAATTCTGGACCTTGGTCTAGAAGAATAATAGTAGTTTCTAAACCTTTTAAAGCGTCTTCCATATTACCTGAAATGGTTTTATCTGGATCAGTCTTTTGTTGTTCAGTAACATACTGGTCTAACGTTTCAAGATACACGATACGAATAAACTCACGCGCAATCAATTCAACATCATTTTTATCAAACTTACCTAAGTCGATTAGGTTTTCGATTTTATCAGCCATTTTAATAATCCTCGTTTAGTGTGGCAGTCATTACATCAGTAAATTGGTCAGTGATATATCCAGTATCCTTTTCAGATATTTCAGACTTATAGTCACCTCGATCGAGAAGTTCGACTTCACGCGCGAGTTTTTTATTAGAATGAATTATCTTGTGTTTGCGTTGGACTTTCATCACAGCGCGTCGGATCATGGCATAACGTACTTCTTTACTAATATTCATTTATTATACTCCAGTTTCATCAGAAAGTAAAGCTTTTTCTTCAATTTTATTTAAAATTTTACCAGTCTTTTTTTCTTCCTTTTTACGGTCGACAAAGACGTGCGCTTTGTTTACTACCTTAGCATACTTTGCTACAGGGTTATTCTTCTTTGGATTTTTTCTAGGTTTCATATTTTACTCCATTCATTATACTAATCATTATCATATCTGTCAAGTATTTTTAGGATAGTCTACAACTTTATATTTCAGTTCATTGATTACATTTCTAATATACTTTTTAGAACCTATGGGTAATATGTAACGATGTTTTCTAGGTCGTGGTGATAGGTAAAAATCATCACCATATTTTTCTCTCATTAATTTAGATCTATTCTTCTGTCCGCGAAATTCATCAGCTATAGTCTGTCCGTGTAAATGTTCTTTACCTTTAACTTTCCAGTCAGTTCTTTTAGCTGATAGTCCACAATACAAAAAGTTAGTTGCTTGATAAACTACACCAAGATGTTCTTGTGAAGTATCCGCAAAACTTACTACTATTTTATTTCTAGGTAATAACTTCAATGATCTAGATACAAGAAAACTTGCTTCGTTCTTCTTGTTGTTCAACAGACAAAGTCTATTCAATTCTAAAACATCAGACTTATAATCGTCTCCAGCAATACCTCTTTTAAGAGTTGAACTCGGTGGCGAACCATATGTGACTACACCAACTAATTCGTCTTTATAAAAAAGTCCATAAGCATATGATATACTAGGCCATCTTTTAGCATAGTGTATATCTAAAATAAACTTTTCACAATCGTTTCTAGATATAACACCGACATCATAATCACTAAAGTCACTCATAGATTTTTTATTCGACTATGTCGCTCCATTCTTTCAATTTATTGTACTTCATATCTGAGTACTTGTCAAGTTCTTCAAAAGAAATTAAATCATATTCTTGACACAAGTTGATCATACATTGGAGGTCGCCAAGTTCTTTCTTGAATCGCTCTAGGTTGTCGGGTAACAAACCGAATCGGTGTAACTTAGCGACCTCTTGTATTACCTCGCCACACTCTTCTTGGAGGACGACGAGGAGTTCTGTACAACTATTATTATCAATCATTATGCGTACCAACTCATGTAGTGTTTCTTGTTTGCTTCAGTCGGACGAGCACTGCTGAAACTGTTAACTTTGAAACCACCGTAGTTGTCAATTCGTTTCTTCATCTCTTCACCGATGAACTCGTTAGGAACAGGACGAACGTCACACGCCATTCCGTGTGGTTGTTCAGTACCTTCAACACGTTCAAGGGCAATCTCACGAACGATTACAGTTTTCGCAGTTGGTTTAGCAACAACTTGGAAATAGTCAATGTTAGTCTGTTCCCAACCCCAGCTGTTTACGAAGATGTCACCGACCTTGACGTTGGCAGCAAGAGCAGCCGCACGAACTTTAGTTTCTTCTTTACGTTTTACTTTCGCTTCTTTCGCTTTCAAATGGTTAGCGATGAAGTTGCTTACGTATTCATACATGCGTTCAACATCACGGAAACGGTAGTTGAATTCATTTTTGAAACCAAGACGAGCACGAGGAGCAACACGGTCACAACGAGCAACAATGCGTTCTTCGTTGATTTCTAACTTGAAACCGTATTCTTCAAACTGTTTAACTAAATCATTCATAATATATTCTCCGAAAGGATTAAAAACGAGGACATCTCCCCAACTCACAATGCAATTATACTTGTTTCGAAAACAGAAGTCAACACTTTTCAACACTTTTTTTTAAAAATATTTCAAATAATTCTTAACTTTTTTCGTCTCGAACTTGCGTCGTGTTTTGGTGAATGATAGTGGTGTTTTGAGTTCTTGTAAAGGACCTGTAGAGTTAACTTGATAAGCGATACACTTACCATTAACACCTAGAACGTATGTATGGTTAGGAATGTTGGTATCCCACTTAGTCGTTTCTTTTAGAATTTGATACATTATATAATCTCTCATCTTTACGTTTGTGGAATTGTACATTATTTCTACGTTTAACTAACTTACGATTTTTCATTATCACTCCATTCCTGCTCTAGATAAATCTCTTAGTATTTGAGACGATGTCATTGAAGAATAACGTTCTGGATTGTATTGTTGTAACGCATAAGCCACTTCCATATCATCTTCAAACATCATTTCTGCTAGTGCTAATAGTTGACCGTGATCAGTGATACCAACTGCTGCGATCGTAAACTCTTCCATCGCTAATACAAAGTTACTCATTTTACTCATTACTTACACACTCCATAAATTACTTCTTCTAATTGATATGCTTCGATTTCCCAAGGTTGTTCGTCGTAACGAACTCCAATGTATTCTTTACCTTCGAAGATTTGTTTAGTAGTCATGACTTTAGATCCGTTCTCGTCGTAGTTGCGGAATACGAAACCTTTGTTGATCAAACGACCGCTTGCTAATTGGTGAGCATGGACCAATTCGTGCGCAATGTTTATCAAAAGGTTTTTCTTAGGAATGCGACCGACGTAATCTTGACGAGCTAGTTCAACTTGAACCTCTTCGTCGTCTCCGTTACAATAACCGCCAGCACCACCGCTACATTCTTTGACAAAATCGAGTTCAAAGAAACAATCTTCGAA
>Ga0209771_1001812_pt1 | contig 13446 bp, 9 predicted proteins | sample SaaInl59LU_5_DNA_FD_184639 | JGI IMG/M metagenome (GOLD analysis project Ga0209771, IMG submission 184639) | Marine microbial communities from expanding oxygen minimum zones in the Saanich Inlet - ESP_59LU_5_DNA (SPAdes) (version 2) | ecosystem: Environmental > Aquatic > Marine > Intertidal zone ...
TTTGCGACGCGCGTGCTGGGGCTAAGGCTAAGGCTAAGCCAAATAGCCAGTACCCATCGAAGGGTAAACGCTAAACGGACTGAAGTTCGTGCGCAAAAACTCGTCAAGCAGTTGCCCTCGCAGTTTATGTTTGTTCTCGCTCTCCTCGGTGCTGTCGGGCAGGTGGCTGCGCTACCATTACTTGCCTGCGAAATGATGGTGACACCGGCTGGCGCGCTGAACTGTCATCTGGGCATGCACACTAGCGCGCCTCTTGATCAGCTTGATCAGCTTAGCCACCTGGGCCATTCAGACTCTTCTTTCTCAGACGCGTCTTTCTCAGACACGTCTCACGCAGATTTTTTCGAAGATGAGCGTTCTGGGTCTCACGTAGACGCGCACACCACCTCTGTTGTTAATCAGGCTCAGACTCACTCGAGCGAGCAGGGGGGAGTCGAAAAGGCAGACGGCCACACAGGATTGTCTCCAGCCGATCATGACTGTGACTCTTGTCTGAGCTGCAGCGTTGTAAGCAGCATAAACCCGCAGCCACTCAATCGCCCCGACTCTCCCGCGTTACTGCGTGAGAGTTATCTCGCGCCCACCCTCAGCAACTCACTCGAAAACCTCTTTCGCCCACCGATTGCAGCCTAATCACAGGATCGGTGCGTCGGTAGGTTAGGCCTCGGGCTCGTTTTTATCGCGAGCGACCGAGTCGAATTTCCTTTTAGTTTCTCTTAGAAGAACACGCGCGCCGCGACGTTGTGCTTATTGAAAGCAGCCATCGCTGCCCATGTTCGGTTGAGAGCTATTCTAATGAAAAATTTATCAAAGCGAATTGTGCTTGCCACTTTGTTTGCGCAAGCATTGTGTCTGGGCGCGCTAGAGGCAGTAGCCCAAACGTATCCGGCGCTAACCCTCGAAAACGCCATAGAGCAAGCGGTCTTGGAAGACGATTGGCTTGCAGCAAATGTTGAACGCGAGCAAGCGATGCTCGAGGAAGCACTAGCGGCGGCGCAGCTGCCAGACCCTCGCGTCTCGATCGGTCTGTCGAACCTGCCGCTTGACACCTTCAATCTTGGTCAAGAGCCGATGACTCAGCTGCGCGTCGGTATTAATCAGGTGATCCCACGCGGAGATACTCTGTTGCTCTCTGAGCAAAAGAAGAAACAGCAAAGCGAGGTTAACCCTTTTCTCAGAGCGGACCGCAAGGCGAAGGTTGAGCTACTCGTTTCACAACTCTGGTTAAAGAGCTTTCTCTCGGCGCGATCGATCGCGTTAATCGAAGCCGATCGATCGTTGTTCCAACAGCTTATCGATATAACGAGCTCGCGATATACCGTTGGGGCTGGGCTTGCAAGGCAGCAAGACGTGGTGCGCGCACAGCTCGAACTATTGAGATTAGACGATAGGCTTGCTGTGCTGCGACAAGCGCAGGACAGCAATAAGCAACAGCTTGCGCAGTGGGTGCCTAGCGCGCTGATTGCGGGTGCTTTGAGCGATGAGATTCCGCAGCGCGCGCCGCCTCAAATTAGGCTAGCGACCCTTGCCGAAGCCGCTGAGTTTTTCGAAACGCATCCTCGAATCCGCAGCCACGATAAGCAGATCGAAGTGGCGGCCACACAGGTTGCACTGGCCAAGCAAAGCTTAAAACCTGAATACACGGTTGGCGCCGCGTATGGCTACAGAGACAACGCACCGGGGGGGATTAATCGAGCGGATTTTCTTACCCTAGAGCTCAGTTTCGATGTCCCCTTGTTTGCAGAGAAAAGACAAAAGCCGCTAATTCGAGCGAGTCAACACAGTGCAGCGGCGATACAAGTCGAGCGCACGCTTATAGTAAAAGAACTGTTTGCCAATTATCAGCAAGCCGTCGCAGAGCTGAATATTCTTGATGAGCGACGCACTCTTTACGCTGATTTGCTTCTCGCGCAAATCAACGACCTTACCGAGGCGACTCTCTCGGCCTACACGGCGGATGAAGGCGACTTCGAAGAAGTGATGCGCGCCTATATCGCCGAACTCAATACAAAAATAGATCTTCTTCAGATTGATGTAGAGCGCTTGCAGGTATTGGCACGGCTCGACTATTTACTGGCTGGTTCGGCCATAAACGAGGAATAACCCGATGACAATTTCTATGAAGACACTGGCTAGCGTTCTTTTTATGGGGGCTATTGTTGGCGCTGGCGGGGTGTGGCTTGCTGTTGCACCGAAATCGGCGACACAGATCGCATCGCCAGACCCGCTCTATTGGGTTGCACCAATGGATCCGAACTATAGGCGCGATACACCCGGCAAGTCACCCATGGGTATGGACCTTGTCCCTGTGTATGCGACGGATGATGCACAAGGAATGGTGTCGATTTCGCCGGTGGTAGAAAACAATCTTGGAGTGAGAACCCAGACCATCGAGGTCGGCCCTTTCGAAAGCAACATTCGGACGGTGGGCTATGTTCGATTCGACGAAGATCGCCTCGTACACATGCATCCACGCATCGCAGGTTGGATTGACGTACTTAACGTAAAAACCCAGGGTGAATTTATCGAAGAAGGAGAACCTATTTATTCGATTTACTCGCCTGAGTTGGTTAACGCGCAGGAAGAGTTGCTCATTGCGATGAGCCGAGAATCGACGCGGCCGACGCTCATAGAATCATCAGAAGAACGCTTGCGGGCATTGCAAGTACCGCAAAGGCTTATCGATCGAATTAAACGCGAAGGTCGCGTTTTTCAGACTGTCACCGTTTATGCGCCTCAGGGCGGTTTAGTTGCCGAGCTAAGTGTGCGCGAAGGACAGTATGTACAGCCCGGCAATCGGATTATGTCGATAGGCGTGCTAGACGAGGTCTGGGTGATTGCCGAAGTGTTCGAACGACAGGCCTCGCTTGTGTCCAACTCAGACCCCGTGACCATGACGCTCGATTATCTGCCCGGGCGCGAATGGCAAGGCGTAGTCGATTTTATTTACCCGACCCTAGATGAAAACACTCGCACGATTCCTGTACGACTTAAGTTTCAGAATCAGGACCAAGCACTTAAGCCGAATATGTTTGCGCAGGTCATGATTCAGCACAGCGAATCAGGACGTCAGGTATTGCTCGCGCCGAATGAATCGATTATCCGCAGCGGCGTGCAAGACCGCGTGGTTCTTGCCATGGGTGAAGGTAGATTTAAATCCGTTGAGGTCGCGCTAGGCCGAACTGGTGATAGCCAAACAGAGATTATTTCAGGGCTCGAAAGCGGAGACAGGATTGTGACCTCTGCGCACTTTTTACTGGACTCGGAATCGAGCATTACTTCGGACTTTCTGCGTATGGCCGGATCGTCTGCAGACACGATTAATAGCGGCGGGGGGCAGCCAGATCAACCGCAGTCGATGCCGATGACTACGCCAATGACTATGCCGATGACTACGCCTACAGATGCGGAGCAGGCAGAGCACCATGATCACTAAATGTGACCTTAAGTGGTTAGGTGATTGGTGTTCATAAGTCGACGAGGGCGACAAGGAAATAAGATGATTACTAACGTTATAAATTGGTCTATCGCCAATCGAATGCTGGTGTTGTTGCTTACGGCAATACTTTTAATTTTTGGTGCCTATTCATTGCGGACGACGCCGGTCGATGCGATTCCCGATCTATCCGATGTTCAAGTTATTGTGAAGACCTCCTATCCGGGGCAGGCTCCGCAGGTGGTCGAAGACCAAGTGACCTATCCACTGACGACAGCGATGCTCTCAGTACCGGGCGCGGTGACTGTGCGCGGCTACTCTTTCTTCGGTGACTCTTATGTCTATGTGATTTTCGAGGACAAAACAGACCTCTACTGGGCGCGGAGTCGAGTGCTCGAGTATTTGAGCCAAGTGTCAGCTGACCTCCCCGCGACTGCTAAACCACAGCTCGGTCCTGATGCCACGGGCGTCGGCTGGGTCTATTTGTATGCACTGGCTGACCGAACGGGACAACATGACCTCAGTCAGCTGCGCAGTATTCAGGATTGGTTTCTGAAATACGAGCTGCAAACTGTGAAGGGTGTGTCAGAAGTTTCGTCGCTTGGCGGCATGGTTAAACAGTATCAAATTCAGATAGACCCAGAAAAACTGCGCGCTTTCGGCATTCCGTTAAGTCATGTCCAAACGGCAATTAACCGGGGCAATCAAGAGTCTGGTGCGTCGGTGATCGAGATGGCCGAAGCCGAATACATGGTTTTAGTCGACGGTTACTTGTCGAGTATCGATGACATAAAAACCGTCCCACTCGGCCTAAATGAAAACGGCACGCCCATTTTGCTCAAGGATATCGCCGACATTAACCTCGGCCCTCAAATGCGCAGAGGGCTCGCTGAGCTAAACGGCGAGGGCGAGGTTGTTGGCGGTATCGTCGTTATGCGCTACGGCGAGAACGCAGCAGAGGTGATACGAGACGTCAAAGCGAAAATCGAAGAATTAAAGGCTGGGCTGCCAGAGGGTGTCGAAATTATCACTGTCTATGACCGCTCGGCACTGATCACTCGCGCGGTGAACAATTTGTGGGAAAAACTGTTCGAAGAATTCGTTGTTGTCGCTCTCATATTTATCGCCTTTCTTTTTCATTTTCGCTCGTCGCTTGTGGCGATCATTAGTTTGCCGGTGGGAGTGCTCGCCGCGTTTACCGTCATGAACCTACAAGGGATCAACGCCAACATTATGTCGCTAGGGGGAATTGCAATCGCAATTGGTGCCATGATCGATGGGGCGACCGTCATGATAGAGAACATGCATAAGAAGTTAGAATTGGCAGGAGAAAGCGCTAGCCCCAAAGGCCTATCGACAAGTGCAGGACTGACCGACGCAAATCGCTGGCGCCTCGTGGCCGAGGCAGCGGGAGAGGTCGGGCCGGCGCTGTTCTTTAGTTTGCTCATTATCACGCTGAGTTTTCTGCCGGTCTTCGCGCTCGAGGCGCAGGAAGGCAAAATGTTTGCACCACTGGCATTCACGAAAACCTATGCGATGGCGGCTTCGGCATTGCTGTCGATAACACTGGTGCCAGTGCTAATGGGCTATTTAATCCGCGGAAAGATTATGCCGGAGCAGGCTAATCCCCTTAACCGTTCGATCGCTCGGCTTTATCGCCCCGCAATAAAAGGTGTGCTGGCTAAACCTAAGCTCACGATGGGAGCTGCGGTTCTTATCACCCTCGGTAGCGTTTGGCCGGCAGGTCAAATCGGCAGCGAGTTTATTCCGCCTTTAGACGAGGGAGACCTGATGTATATGCCAACAACCTTCCCAGGCATATCTATCGGTAAGGCGCGTGAATTGTTGCAGCAGACCGACAAATTACTCAAGACAGTGCCGGAGGTAGACACAGTATTTGGCAAAATGGGACGGGCGGAAACCGCGACCGACCCGGCGCCACTTACGATGATCGAAACGTTTATTCAATTGAAGCCACGCAGCGAATGGAGGGAAGGCATAACGACGCAAGACCTCATAGACGAGATGAATTCACTCGTCACCCTGCCTGGGCTAACCAATGCCTTCGTGATGCCTATCAAGACACGCATCGATATGCTGGCGACAGGCATTAAAACGCCCGTAGGTATCAAAATCGCCGGCCCCGACCTCACGGTTATACAGCGGTTAGGGCAGGAGATAGAGCGAAGCTTGGCCGGCCTGCCGGGTACCGCGTCGGTCTACTCCGAGCGAGTGGCGGGCGGTCGCTATATCAAAGTGGACATTCTCCGCGATCGTGCTGCACGCTATGGGCTCAATGTCGCCGACATCCAGCAAATTGTGACGACTGCTATCGGCGGAATAAATATTAGTGAAACCGTTGAGGGGCTCGAGCGTTATCCGATTCAGCTGCGTTACCCGCAGGCTTATCGGGACTCACTCGAATCGGTGAAAGTGTTGCCCCTGTTGACCCCTGATGGCCAACGTATTGCGCTAGCAGACGTTGCCAATGTCTTTATAGAAGACGGGCCACCGAGCATCCGCAGCGAAAATGCGAGACTCAATGGCTGGACGTTAATCGATATTGAAAATGTCGATATAGGGACCTACGTCAGAAACGCAAAGCAGGTTATTGCCGAGTCGCTCGAGTTGCCGCCGGGTTACTCACTTAGCTGGTCGGGGCAGTTCGAGTACATGGAAAGGGCGAAAGAGCGCCTCATGCTTGTCATTCCCTTCACGCTAGCAATTATTACGCTGCTGTTGTTCGCCAATTTTAGACACTTCGCCGAAGTGTTTTTGATCTTAGGAACACTGCCGTTAGGACTAGTTGGTGGTTTTTGGCTTATGTATTTCGCCGGTTACAATTTCTCGGTCGCCGTAAGTGTCGGCTTTATCGCGCTCGCGGGCGTAGCGGTCGAGATCGGTGTCATTATGATGGTGTACTTAAATAAGTCTTATCATGGGATGCTCGCTAAATGTGCATCTGATTCTGTTGCCCCGACGCGAGGGCTATTGCTCGACAGCGTTGTCGATGGGGCGGTATTGCGAGTACGGCCGGTAATGATGACGGCCGTGGCGACAATCGCAGGTCTTATTCCGATAGTGATCGGGGTCGGGACGGGATCCGAGGTGATGAGTCGTATCGCCTTGCCAATGGTAGGTGGAATGCTGTCGGCGGTGGTTTTGACCCTCTTAGTATTGCCTTGCGCGTATTATCTCTGGCGCTGTCGCAGCCTCGCTGTGAGCGCTGCTGCACCCTGAACGCAAGAGAATGGCAGGGCTTACCATGATTCACTTCTGTGCAACGGATCCACTACAGGTGATAAGTCTTCGGCTTATCGCCTTACCGCAACAATCTGTCACAAAACTCGCTGGTTAAAAGGTTGTTACTGGTTATAGAATCCGAGGATCTGTTTTCGCCCTGGCTCGGATCGAAATCTTGCAGCCGAACACAGTATGCGCCTTGCTTCGCCTAAGCATGATCAATGCAGTAAATTGATGGTTGTTACGTGTCAGCATGATTAACCGCTATTTCGTCGTCGACGACTTTTACAACGACCCCGACCGCCTTGTCGAAGCGGCGCTTAAGTCGCAACGCGATGCGGCCTCGCGTGGCAATTACGCGGGTGTTATGACCAAAGAGCCCTTTCTGTCGAATACCCAGCGTGAATTTTTCGAGCAATTGCTTCAGCAAAAGCCTATTAACGCATCGACCGAGCTAAACGGAAAAATTCGATTCTCCAAAGCCGATGATCCTTTCACTCAATACATTCACTTCGATGCAGGGCAAACGCATTGGTCGGGTGTTGTGTATCTCTCGAAAGAGCATCCAAAGGTCGATGGCACGGTATTCTGGAAACACTTACGCACCGGATTAGAAGAAATACCCCGTACCTTAGAAGGCGCACATGCGGCAGGTTTCACGACCAAAGAAAAAGTGAAAGAATTCTTGGAGGTCGACGGCATCGACGAGTCGCTGTGGGAAAAGACCTTGGCTATCCCCTACAAATATAATCGACTGGTTCTATTTCGGCCTTGGATGTTCCATTCACCCGGCGTCAATTTTGGCGACACTTTGGAGAGCAGTCGTAAAGTCCAAACGCTTTTTCTGGGGCCATAGACTTGTTAGAGTCTGTTGATCGACTCAACTTGTCTAACATCCGAATAAGAGAGCGCTATGACTGATTTCTTTCGTACACCCGACTCTAATTTCGACGATCTCGCCGACTATAATTTCGCACCCCATTTCCACCAATGGGGAGATTTGCGGATGCACTATCTTGACGAAGGGCAGAAGGATGCGCCTGTTATGCTGCTCATCCATGGCATGCCAACGTGGAGCTATCTTTATCGCGACTTTATTCCCAACCTAGTCGCAGCGGGCTATCGCTGTATCGCGCCCGATCATCTAGGATTTGGTAAATCAGACAAGCCGGCAGATCCGTATTGGTACAGTATTGCGCGACACACCGAGGTCCTCACTAGCTTGATCACAGAGTTAGATTTAGGCGATATAACGCTTGTTTGCCAAGACTGGGGCGGGCCTATTGGTTTGGCGCAGTCGGTGACAATGCCAGAGAGATTCTCGCGGCTACTCATTATGAATACCTGGTTACACCACCCAGAGTTTTACTATTCTGAGGCGATAAAGCGCTGGAACCAAGGCTGGAAAGACGGCGGACTTTTTGCGCGTGAGAAGCCCAATGTCGGCGTGCTCGTGGCGCTATCTGCGGGCTTAATTGCGCGGGACGCGGCGATTCCGGCGCTCGTCTCGGGTAGTGAGCCGGACTTTCCCAGCGCCGTTGGGAAAAATATTTACGATGCCTACCTTGCTCCTTTCAATGGGCTTCCGGACGAAGCGTATAACGGATTGCGGCGATTTCCACTTTCCATTCCTTTCGATAATTACACCGGTGGCAATGGCGCGGCGCAGACTCTGCATTTCGATCTGCTCAGTAAGTGGGCTAAGCCTGTCCATTTTATCTGGGGCGGTGCCGACGATATCTTTACCGAAGCCTGGGGTAGGCAATGGGCGGCAATGTTCGATCGGGCGACTTTTTATGTTATTCCTGAAGCCGGTCACTTTTTGCAGAATACTCATGGAACCGAAATTACTGAGCGGCTGTTAAAGAATATCGAACACGAGACGTAGAGGGCCACCGCAAATGGATCGTTACACATTAATGCGCGATTTTTATTTGAGGGGGCGTGAACAGCAAGTAGGTTTATGAACTCACTCGGGCCAAAAACCTAAGTTAATTCTTCTGCCGGCTTCTAAAGAAGCGGCGCTCGCACGAGGTCGTCGAGGCAAGCACTGTTGGTGCAGAACATAGTCGTTCTCAGCTCTTCCTCAAATTTTTTGAGAGTGTCGATAACGTCGTCGGTGCTCGACAGAGCAGGCGTCAGAAGCGGTTTCGCTATGCCGGCTAGGCTTGCGCCGATACGTAAACACTTTGCGACTTGTAATCCGTTTCTAATGCCTCCGGACGCAATGAGAGAGAGAGGCAAGCCGAGGTTGGAAATTTTTGTTATCGCCGTGACAGTATCGATGCCCCAATCCGCAAAAATAGACTCGTTTTCATTGATGCGTTCATGCTCTATCTGCGCCCAGCTCGTCCCACCGGACCCCGCAACATCTAGCCACTTAATACCCAGTGCGGCGATCGCTTTGGCTGTCGATGGGCCGATACCATGGCCAACCTCTTTGACTAGAATAGGTGACGGCGAGACCGCATTCAGTTGAGCTAATGCATCGATAATACCGCGCCAGTCGCGGTCCCCTCCTTGCTGAACTGCCTCTTGTATCGGATTGAGATGGATATAGAGCGCGTCCGCCTCTGCGAGTTCGATGCAGCGCAATGCGTCATCGACGCCACCTTTACTCCGAAGTTGCGCCGCGCCCAAATTAGCAATTATGGGCACATTGGGGGCATAGCGACGCAGCTGAAATGATTTGGCTTGACCATGATCTTCTAAAGCAATGCGCATCGATCCAAGGCTTAGCGCGACTCCTTTAGCTTCTGCAGCTTCAGCAAGATGAATGTTCATTCGATCGGCCTGTGCTATGCCACCGCTCATCGATGAAATTATAAGAGGCAGAGACAAGCGATGACTGAGAAAGTCGCAAGAGCAAGAGATGTCATCCATGTTCAAGTCTGGCAGCGCATAGGGCTCGAAGCGCACAGAATCGAACGTGCTCAACGCTGGTCGTTGAACGCTCTCTTTGGCGGCAATGACGAGGTGGTCCAACTTTCGAGTCTCTATTGCTTCAGGCATCGTGCCCTCGTTTACCGAATGAGAAATAATTAAGCGGTGATTCGCCAGGCTAAAAAATGCTTAGGCAGCAATATATCAACAATAATCATATGTGGCAGTGTTAATGCAAAAAGAATGGCAAACAGTGCCGAAAGAAGAGGAGCGACCGCGTCGGCAAACGTATCGAAGAACGCGGCGGCGAGCAGAACCATAATCCATGCACAGACAGTGTTAACCCAAAAACTTTTTTTCGGTCTGGTTGCTGAAGTGCCCAAGTGTTCCGAAGCCTTCAAATAGTGGGGTGCTGAATGCAACAGGCAGAAGAAAAGCGCAAAGGCGAAAAGTGGGTTCAGATAGTTGTGCAGCGCGTAGTATCCAGCAAGCCCGATTAGAAGGCTGATCTTCCTGAGAGAGGCGCTCTCAGAGACGGTAAAAATTAGCGCGAGTAGCCATGCGATTAATGCCGGGTACCCAGTTGCCGCTATAGCGTCAGTGTTTGCATTAAGGGCGTCAAATAGGGGCTCGATAGTAAACCAATGAACCCAGGGTAGAAAAACTGCAATTGTGCCGCCCTGAAAAAGAACGTTGGCTGTTTTCAGAAAAAAAGTCGGCGCCGCCGTAGGGTTCAATCTAAAAGGGTCAGAACGGCCGAAGTGAATTGCCGTAATAAGCAAAAAAAACAACAAGGTTGCAGTAGGAAATGTTATCCACAGGGCGAGACCAATGCCGGCTGAGCCGAGATAGAAGCAGAGGAAGCGAATCAGCCTAGGATTCCGATCGCTGTGTTTAACCAGCTCCCAGTCGAGCGCACCGTGCGGAATTCCAAAAAGAATGACGCCTAGAATCGCGAGTATGTCGACGGTGCTAATTGTCATTTTTTAGTACTGCGCGAATAAAGGGAGATTTAGGCAGTGTTGCTATTAAGCGCAGCGCATCGATACCTGTAAAATTATCAGTCATAAAACCCGCGAAGCGGTCGCCAGAAAGGCCGTGTGTCATCGCCGAAAAAATTGACTCACCAATGCGCGGATCCCGATTTAGCACGCGTAAAAAAATGTTATCCATCCAAGCAGACAGCTTGCTGTAGGGTGTATTTGAGACCGCAGAGTAGCCATTTTGCTGCGTCAGTCTTCTCAATTGCTTTTCAAGCCCACTGAGCGCATAACCCGAGCAGGGGCGAGCTGAACCGGAGGCGAGTCCAATAGGATTGCCTGCAAAACGAGGGATTACGTCGCCCATAGGCAGGCAACCGCTCTCATCATAGAGAATAATGTCGTCATTGAAATCCCTGTCTGTATTGGCAGTCAGCCATTCGACCGCCATGTCACGCAGTTGCTCATAGGGCACTTGGCTACGAGCAAAAAGTGTTGCCTCTATGAGCGTTGTGTCGTCTGTTAGAGGGAGTATATAGGTGAAAGCAAGCGCATTGTCGAATCGCTGCGGAAGAGTGAAGTCCATTAGTTTGGGATGGGTCAATTTTTCGCGAAGGCATTTGGTTGGCACAACAATGCCAAAAAACTGCTGAGCTAGCGTGTTGCTGGCGAATTCTGGCGGTCGTGAGTCAAACAAGTTGGCTGCGGTGTAACGCGCGCTTTTGGTGGTTATTTCGAACCCATTATCGATCTGCCTTGAATGCTCAACGGGTTCCACTATTCTCGCGAAACTGCTAGACCGCGCAAGGCGCAGCTCGAGTGCCTTTTTAAGTGATTGGCCATCGAGCGCTTCGTATATAAAGCAATTCCCAAAATGGGTCTGCTCGTGATCGCCAAATGAGAATTGCCATTGATCCCAAGAGTTGATTACATGATCAGCGTATTGGCTTGGCTCGTCCTTTCGACGCCATGTGCAAATCGTTTGAACTCGAGTGTCGGATGGACCGATCAAGGCGACCTCTTCACCTCGGTTTATAAGGCACTCGCTTAGCATCAATCCTGACAGCCCCGCGCCTACGATAACATTTGTCGATTGAAAAGAAGTCAATGGTTAATCCCTGGTAATTCGTTTAGCTCAACGTGCAGAGATTTTTCATGTGTTGAAAAAGAGACGGTTGGGCTTTTTTTGACTAAAAGCCAAAGGCAGTAGGGCAGAGAGCTGAAAACGATCCAAGTTTTACGTAGGGGCGACACAACCGAGCGCGGTCCCGACCATTCAATTCGGTTCCGTAAAATTTCTGCGCCGATTTCAGAATAGGTTCGCGCCATGATGTAGATGCAGGGCCTAACTATTCTTGGCAGATAGAGCAGCCCCGCTAATCCTGACCGATAATAGGCTTTGCTGAGGGTGATCACGGAAACAATGCTGGCCTTCACGGCTTCATCGCGCTCACCTAGTGCTATTGATGCGACCGGCGTTGCGCAAGGGATGTATCTTCGACCCCGTTGCGCATCTTCCAATACGTCTCTGGCGATATTGGTGAGTTGCATAGCTACCCCAAGATCTATCGCGTGATATGTTGCGGCCTCGCTTTTGCTTTGCATCAACTCAGCCATGACGATTCCGACAGTCCCAGCAACAGAGTAGGCGTATCGCAGGAGTTCGCGGTCTTCCGTAAACTGGGCTTCGTCGAGGTCAGACTGTATTCCCTCGATTAGCGCGACACACGCCTGTAGCGAACGTGTGTTTGCCCGGACACGGATGAAGAGGGCCTGCTGCCACTCTGAGAAACCTACCAGGCTGTCGCTCGCCTTACTAAAAAACCGGCTAAGCGATTCAAGTTTCGCTTCATTCCCAGGTTGGTAATCATCGGCGAGGTCGTCGGCGATACGGCAAAAAGCGTAGAGGTCTGTCGCTTTTTCGGCGCTCGCCTTTGGTAGGAAAAACGAAGCTAACCAAAACGTTCTGCCATTTTCTCTCAAAATTGCTCTAACATTTTCTTCGTTTCTGGCATTCAACTTACGTGGTCTCGACTAATTCGTTTGAGTAATTTCTCTTCAAATATTTATCGATAAGTACGTCAGTGACTTTGGCCGAGCTCACGACTCCTGGCAAACCTGCGCCGGGATGGGTGCCGGCTCCTACGAAGAAAAGGTTGTCGACTTTGGGGTCTTGGTTTCGAAAGCGAAAATAGGCTGACTGAGAAAACAAAGGCGCAATCGAGAAGCCTGCGCCCCAGAGACTTTTGTAGTCGGTTTGGAAGTCTGCTGGAGTCATAAAAAAGTCAGATACAATGCATTGCTCAAGCCCTGGAAGCAGAGTCAAGTCTAGTGATTTGACTATTCTGTCTCTGAGCCGCGGCCCCTCTTTTTCCCAATCGGTTCCAGACTGTAAGTTCGGTACTGGGCACAAAACATAGAAACTATCGCAGCCTGCTGGCGCGAAACTTGAGTCTGTCGCAGTGGGACGGTGCAAGTATAGCGAGAAGTCATCTGTGGCGACTTTGCGCTCAAAAATGTCCTTCAACAGCTCTTTATGCCGAGAGCCTAGCCATATCGTGTGGTGGGCGACCTCTGGGAATTGTTTTTCTGTGCCGAAGTAGAGAACAAAAAGCCCCATAGAATATTGAGTAATCGCTTTAGGTTTCATCCCTAGTGGGCGATCTAACTTGCCGCCGAAGAGGTTTTCGTAGGCGTAAGCGGGATCTCCGTTGAATATCACCATATCTGTTTCTAGAGTAGTACCCTCAGTGCTCTTAATACCTACTACCCGGTTAGTGTCGTCGTCCAAAATAATTTGCTCGACATCGAAGCCAGTGATTATCTCAATACCGACCTCATCCATAAGCCGCGCTAGCCCTTCGACCAATTTTCCCGTACCCCCCATGATGAAATGGATTCCCC
>Ga0209771_1001821_pt1 | contig 13397 bp, 17 predicted proteins | sample SaaInl59LU_5_DNA_FD_184639 | JGI IMG/M metagenome (GOLD analysis project Ga0209771, IMG submission 184639) | Marine microbial communities from expanding oxygen minimum zones in the Saanich Inlet - ESP_59LU_5_DNA (SPAdes) (version 2) | ecosystem: Environmental > Aquatic > Marine > Intertidal zone...
TCAATATATTGGTCCTTATAACCCATTTCCTGTAGTTTACGTGATGTTGCAATACCCATACCCCCCGTTATGTCTGTAGCGACAAACGCCTTATAAAGTGTACCCCATTTATAAACTATCGATGCCAAATCATCTGGTGGAATCTTACCCACATATTCTGCAACCTGTTCGTTTTCATCAAAATCAATCACACATATTGATGACGAGTCAGCACTATCTCCACGAGATACGTCAACACCCATTATATACCTATGACCCTCAACAGGTTCCTTCCATAACCAAAAAGTACCCTGCATGTATTTTTCCATTGGATCCTTTATCATGGTTTTTCTTATCCTGTCTTGTATTGTATTTGGGATAACACCATCACCAGAACCGAGGAAGTCGCACTCCAATTCTTGTGCGATTTTTCTTTTGTCATACTTGAATTTTTTTGCCATATTCTCAAACCAATGAGAGTACGGTTTGTATCCTTTCTCGAGTAATTCTTCATATCCTTCCCAACCCTGTTCTAAAATTATTTCATCATCATTATATTGTTCTCTATTCAACATATAATGTATGATATCGTCTACTTTAATCCATTTTAAGTCACTGGCATATCTTGGATCTTTAAACCATCTTAAATCGGTTATTTTAAAATCATTCATACCTCGTAACGCCTGATCATATACCCCATAATAAATTGGGTCATGTCCGTTAGGTGTGGATATAAGTATTACTTTACCACCCGTAGATAAGGAGGCCATACAAGCCGCCCAAAAATCTTCTCCCGCTTCAATATATGCTGCCTCATCAAAAACCAATACTGTTGGTGTATAACCACGAAGTGCATCGGCAGATGTTGCAACCGCCTTAACCTCACATCCGTTATTCATACGATACCTACTTTCAGAATTTTTATCAGGTGAAAACCCAACGTTAATCCATTCTGGCCATTGATCTAAAAAACCTCTAACTTTATTAGCCATTTCTATCGCAGTATCTCTCTTGTTAGCAATGATAAGTATTCTTTCTGGGTTTTCGGGTTTTGCGGTTTGTATACGTTTAGATAACCAAGCCGCGGTTACAGTAGATACCCCCGCCTGTCTATACTTACGAGTTATATTTTCATTATACTTGTCGTAGTCTTTAATTAATTCAATTTGGTCTGGAAATAACTCTAATGGTACATATTTCTTTTGTGTATTATCATACGTGGTTAAATATGTTTTAAGAGCATACGGAGTATCTTTCATGATCTTCGCGTATTCCTTTAACTGTATGAGTTTATGTTTATCCATATCCTATAAATACAAAAAAAGTGGTCTATTGACCACTTTCTTATAATCCGTGTTATTTAATTGTCGTCCTCAGGAGAAAATGTAATTCCTAATGACCCTAAGAATCCTTCGAGACCATCGTCATCGTCATCTTCTTTTTCTCTATTATATTGGTCCTCTTCGTAATCTTCATTTTGTAAATCTTGTATGATTTGGTCCACCATATTACTTAAAATACTTTTACCCATTGCAGATCCTCTCATTATTTCTTTAGCCACTCTGAAAAATTCTTCAGCGTCTAATTGAGAAAATCTTGAGAAAAGATAATTTTGGATGTGCGTCATATCTTCTTGATTTAACCTATCAGGATATGAAGATCTAAATTTCTCCCAAATAATCGGTCCTAATCTTAAATCCCAAATTTCTGAAGGTAAAGTGTCAGTTTTATTCATCACCATCTCTGCAGATCTTGGATCGTCGGGTAAACCTTGTGTACCCATAATTTCCATTACTCCTTTAATTACTTCGTGTATCAATGCGGGAAAAAATACCGCTCTTGCAATAATTGTAGGTGGATCAGTTTCTGTATCAATTTCTTCCTTACCGGCTTGGTTTCCATCACCCATTCCCATTTCCATCATTCCGTCGGGTAATACCCAATAAAGTAAATCGTTAACTGACATTAATACACCGTATTGATTTACGATGTTTGGATCTCTTTCAGTTAATTCATTTGCAACCAACTCAAACATATAATGTCCTTTTTTGGACGCTCCCTGTATTAATGCGTTAATAAATCTTCTTTTCGCGGTTTCCTGATCGAACTTTTCCATCGCATCCATAAAGTCTTCTAAACCATCTTCAGCCTCTTCAGGGTTTACACCAAATTGTTGTTCTACCTCCTCTTCAGTTGGATCTTCTGATTCCTTAGAAAAACCTTCTGAATCTATACCACCTATACCAACTAATTTCGCATCGAATTGTAGTGTGTCTTCAGGTAGTGACATTTCTTTCTTAACGAGTTCTACCGCTAAGTTCTCTAAATATTCTTTATTGTCTTGTTCAAATCGTAAAACACTCATCAATGTTCGTTGCATAGTACTCATTAACTGAGATAGTACGTTTTGGTCTGTTATATTACCTTCTTCACCCGTATATCTTTTTACTTTTGCAACAACATCTTTAAATCTCTTAGACGCCAATAATTCTTCAAAATTAGACTCAACACCTTCTGGTGGTTCTTCAGGAAATGAAGGATTATCTTTAAAGGGTGTTTCTCTCGACGCCAATTTGTCTTCAACATCGGGTGTCATTCTTTCAGGGTTATCTCCGTAATCTACGGGCATTTCCTTTAAACCTTTTATGGTTTCTAATAATTCTTTTTTACTAATCATTCTGCAGCCATTTTTAAATTAAGACCTATAGAATCAAAACTTAGTTGTTTTGGTAACTTAGCCTTAGGTTTTGGTTTATGTTTTGGTTCAAAAGGGTTTTCTCTTTTTGGTTTACCTGGTCTCGTACTTGGTTTTTCTCTTACAGGAGCATCAGTATCTGGTTTAGATGGTTCGGGTGACTGTTCGTCCACACTAAAATAATTTTGAGCCGCGACTAATGCGTCAGGTGAGTCTGAAAGTGCCCCGATCATTTCGTAGATTTCTTTTTTAGTGGTAACCTCCGTATGATAGTTCTCTTTAACCACACCTTCTACCCATTCTTCGATATCTTGTTTCTTATCTAATTCTTCGTCACTACCGTACATACTTAATATGATATCACCATATTCATCTTTAAAAAGATTATATAAATCATCATACTGTTCGTGGTCAACATAGTCATCCAATAAATTAGTTATGAAATTATCCCCAAATTCAAACTCATCACTATAATCTTCGGGTGTCATTTCATCAACAATATCGTCATATTTACTAGATAATGCAATTTTCTTAACCAACATTTCTAAATTAAGTGATGTAGATTCTCCATTATCTTCTTCATAGGTAACAAATTTTTCACCTTTTCTTTTCGCGTCTTCCACACCTTGTGTATCATCCTTAGGTATATTCAAAGTTTCTTCAGATAAAACTCTATTTGATAATTCGGTAATTTGTTTATCCGTCAATTTAGAAAGGAACTTATCAGTGAATCCCTCATTTAAAAGTTTCGATACTATTACGTTTCTTTTCATATTCCTGTATTATAATTTAATTCTTCTTTTATTAGTTTAAAACCCCTTGATTCTATTTTTTCACTAACCTTATCTATTTTTTCACCAAATGAAAAAGTAAGTCTTTCAAACTCACTGTCGAAATCAAACTTTTCCCACCCCAATGAAATCACACCGTCTACGGCATCAATTACACCAAAGTAATCTGATTTTTGTATTAGATCTAAATCGATGTCACTATTTTTAAGTACACCAACTAAACTAATATATTCTAAATGGGGAGATAGTGTTTCTGTACACGTAGATGCGGGTATATGGTACCACTCCTCTATATCAAATTCGAGTTGATCACTAAAAATAAATTCATACTGTTTCTGACCTTTATAGTCAGCTCCAATTTCATTGATATAGATAAGTCTCATATTACTTAAAGTATTTACTCAAAGTATCATCAACATTTTTGTTAATTTCCTTTTTGAGTTCATCCAAATCAAGTTCTACGTCTTCTTCCATTTCAGATACTTCTTCGTGTCTCACGCTTAAATCTGCAATGTCTTCGATTCTTTTTTCTTCTATTTCTTCTGATTCGGGTAAATCACTTGTTTCCTCAATAGGTGCATCAACAAAACTTTCTAATTTATCCATTATCTCATCTAATTCTTCGTCAGATGGTAATTCACCTTCCATGTCTGAGTCTTCAGATGGAACATCATCCATTCCTTCTTCGTCTGAGAATTCATCTTTAGGTTCAAATCTTTCTGCAATTTCTTCTCTATCTTCCTCATCTAACGAATCAATATTGACAGCTGAAAGAACCATGTTGATAACATACTTAATATCATCACTTTCCATTTTTTCTTTTACATCTCTCAATGCTTGTCCTAATTTACCAGAGAATTTTTGAATGTCGGCCATATAATCCGATCTCTTACCTTCTTCCTCACCTTCTTCACCTTCAGGTTCCATTGCAGGTTCATCAGACGGTATTTCGTCTTCTATACCTGAATCTGATGGTGGTATATCATCGATAGGTGCATCATCTACAGGAGCGTCGGCTACAGGTTCTGCGGGTACGTCCTCTACAGGAGCATCGGCCACAGGTTTTGAGTCCTTAGTCTTTAATACGTATTTTTTTGCTTCGTTTAACGATTCCTGTCCACTAATGAGTTCTAATCTTTTTAATGCCTCAGAGTATGATTTGAATTTATTTTTATTTTTCATAAAAATACCTCCGATATAATCTAAAGAACCTTCTGTAAGACCTTTCTTTACGAAATAACCTTCTTTTTCTTTTACTATACCGTACACACCGTTAGATGATTCTTTAATGAATTGAACTGACTTAGTAGAATTTCCTTCAGTAATGTTGGATTTTTGAGACATACCATAATTGGCAATCTCCATAATTCTTTTTAATTTTTCGTCTACAGGTAATTTTTCACTACCCAATGGTCTTAGATCTGACATATTTAAATAATTATTTATAACTTATTCTTATACTATAAATACAACAATATCGAGAAAAATATATTGATCTCTATTGTTCTATAGATAATTTCTTATCTGTGGTTTTAGTTTGGATATCTAACAACTTTCCTATATACCCATTTCTTCTTAATAATTTGAATGCCAAATTCTCATAAGAAAACTCTCCACCGTCATCCAAACCACTTTGTCTAAACTTTTTTAGTTTAACTTTTAGGAGTTTTATGTCTTCTAAAACATCTTCTCCTTTATCGAACCTTTCCGATATATCATCGATTCTATCTTCAAAATCTTCTGATTTTTTTAATATCATATTTTTATCAATTGACTTCACTGTTTTAACGGGGGTTACTACCCACTCATCATTTAATACAGAATAGATACCTGAGGCGTGATGTGGTTCATTTACATCTTGAACGTAAATTTCACAATCAAACCCCTTAACTAAAATTTCATGTTGTTTATTCCAAAGACTTCTTTTACTATTAAAAAAACCTTTTAGAAGGTCTAAATTATAATCCGTCTCATCGTAATCCACTAATATGTGTAAATCCACATCCGAGTATTTTGACCAATTATAGTTTGCGAGTGACCCCGTTAAAATTACATCGTGTATGAAAAATTCTATATCTAGGTAATCCATGAATTTTTCCGTAACATCCATAAGTTTCTTCCTTATTTCGTCATGCATAAAAAATTCACCATCCTTGACATCAAAAATGTCATTAGACAATGAATCCCTTACTTCAAAAGATTTGACTATCTCTTGATTGTTACCGATTTCCTCAATTAGTTCATCAACAATCTGTTTGTTTTCCATTACAGTTTCTTGTACTCATAAGATCTCCCAATGTTTAAATTAAAAAATCTACCTTGCGATTCCGCCATCCTAAGTTTCGTAAACTTTTCCCACGGAACTTTATAATACTCATAAACAACACCACTTTTAAAAGTGATTTTTAATGTTTCATCTTCCGTATTGTAAGATGCGGACTTTAGATTAGATGACTCTATCTCTACAAGAATCTCTTTTCCGTTGATTTTCTCTGATGTAATTGCCATAATTTATTATTTTAATTTTAATATAACAATTTAAACAGACAAAGTCAAGTTAGTCCGATGTATCCTATAAATATCTAATAAAAATTAAACCCCCTAATCGGGGGTCTAATTTATGAAACTGAAATAGTTCTTTGTTTAGTTTTTTTCTTACTCTTAGGGAAATTTATATAGAGTATCCCGTCTTTAACTTTGGCATCAATCTTCTTTTCATCAATATCGTCAGGTAAACTATAAGTTCTTTCAAATGAACCCATATAATCAGTGGAATCCTCAGTTCTACTATAATTGACCTTAAGTAAGTCCTCTTCAACCACGATATTGATATCGTTTTTATTAAGACCTGGAACAAGAAATTGTAATTCATACTTATTCTCATCCTCATGTCTATGTACATTGACACGACCACTTTGAGTGGTCTCAGTTTTAGAGTCGAAAAACTCATCAACAAATTTGATCCATGGATCGTTTCTAAATAAAATCATAATTTAATTTTTTAATTTTTTTTATTAAACACATAATAACAAAATGAATACCAATACCATAAATTAGACATTCTGTCACAAATATAACCATTATACGTGACATATTGTCAAGTAATAAATCATATGATGGATTGTTTGACTTTTGGAACAATTTTATGTATCTTTGTTTAAAACACTTTTAATATATGTCAGTAGATTTTTTCGAAGAGGGAACACAGTCCCAAAGTAAAAGAGGTAAGAAAGGTAGTAAGACACCAGTTTTAGATAATTTTTCACGAGACCTAACACAATTAGCGTTAGATGGGGATATCGATCCTATTATTGGTAGGGATAAAGAGGTACATCGTATTGCACAAATATTGTCTCGTAAAAAGAAAAACAATGTTGTCATTGTTGGTGAAGCGGGAGTTGGTAAATCCGCATTAGTTGAAAAACTAGCCTTACTTATAAGTGTGGGTAACTGTCCTACCAATCTTTTAGATAAAAGGATTATGTCGTTGGATTTAACATCTTTAGTTGCGGGGACAAAATATAGAGGCCAATTTGAAGAAAGAATTAAAGTAATTTTAAACGAACTACAAGACGCACCTAATGTGATTATTTTCATTGACGAGATACACACCATGGTTGGTGCAGGTAACGCTTCAGGTTCTATGGATGCAGCTAACATACTTAAACCGGCACTTGCAAGAGGTGAGATACAATGTATAGGTGCAACCACTTTCGATGAGTACAAGAAGAATATCGAGAAGGACGGAGCTCTTGTAAGAAGATTCCAAAAGATTATCTTAGAAGAACCGACAACGGTAGAAACTATCGATATTTTAAAGAATTTAAAAGATTCTTATGAGGACTACCATAGAGTCGATTATCAAAAAGACGTAATTGAAACCATTGTGAAGTTATGTAAACGATTTATTACGGATAAACAATTTCCTGATAAGGCTATCGATGTTTTGGATGAATTGGGGTCACAGAAAAAAATAAATATCAAGATACCAGAATCGATAGAGAAACTGAAAAAAAGTTGTGAATCGATTAGAATTAAAAAATTAGAAGTTGTAAAGAATCAAGATTATGAAAAGGCAGCAAACCTTAGAGATCAAGAAAGAAAGATTCTCAATAAATTAGATAATGAAAAGAAAAAATGGAATAAAGAACAACAACTAAATAAGAAACCTATTTCCGTGGACGATGTTTATAATATTATTACCGACATCACAGGTGTACCAATTAATAAATTAGACACCAAGGAAACCAAATCACTACTATCTTTAGAGAAAACAATATCTAAAAATGTTATTGGACAAGACGATGCCGTTGAGATCATATCAAAATCCATAAGGAGAAACAGGGTCGGTGTTAAGGGTCATAATAAACCTATTGGTTCTTTCATGTTCTTAGGATCTACTGGTGTGGGTAAAACACACTTAGCAAAAACATTAGCCAATACCTTATTTGGGGATCCTGATAAGATTATAAGGGTAGATATGAGTGAATTCATGGAAAAACACAATGTTTCCAAACTAATTGGGTCTCCTCCGGGTTATGTCGGATTTGAGGAAGGTGGTCAGTTGACCGAGAAAATTAAGAATAATCCATTCTCAGTTGTGTTATTTGACGAAATAGAGAAGGCACATAAAGATGTCTTCAATATTCTACTTCAAATATTGGATGAAGGTAGGTTAACAGATTCATTTGGTAGAAAAGTAAATTTCACTAATACCTTGATAATAATGACGTCGAATGTTGGTGCTAAGAGAGTTGCCGATTTTGGTGGGGGTGTAGGTTTTACATCTGACGGTGATAGGGATAAAGTAAAAGACTCAATCATTAAAAAATCATTGAAACAAAAATTTAGTCCTGAATTCTTAAACAGAATCGATGATATTATTGTATTCAATAAACTACAAGATAAGTCACTTAAAAAAATTATCACTATCGAGTTAAATAAATTATCAAAAAGACTTATGGAGAGTGATTACAAAATAAAATTTGATCGTAGTGTAAGTCAAGAAGTTTTAAATAGAAATTCTGAAGAAGAGTATGGTGCGAGACCAATAAAACGAATCATACAAAACCTATGTGAGGATTTTATAAGTGATAAGATTTTAGAAGGTGAGATTATGGAGAATTATGATTTTACTTTAAAAATTAAAGATGGAAATATGGAATTATCAAAAAATATTCCCCTGATTTAACTAAAAACTTGACTTTTTTAAAAAATATATATATTTATACATCAAAGGTACTCTTTGTCGAATACCTTTTCGTTTTTTCTCGTTAAATTATTGGTGTTGAAACCAGTATAGACCTAAAACCCCAGCAAACCTTGTTGGGGTTTTATTTTTTTATAGACTTAATAACATATCAATAAGTTCCTGTTGTGGAAACATATCGGATTTATCTTTACGTGTGTTAGTATGTGTCCATAGTCCTTTGACTCTTCCATAATAAGCATCCTCTTGAAATTCAAATGCCGATACACCTATCTTACGAATAAGATCAGGTAAACCTTTACGTACATCTATACCATCTCTCTCAGATATCCAAAGAATCCACTTGTGTAGTGATTCAATTTGTTTATCAGAATATCTATGCCAATCTTTGTACCCTCTGAATGGTTGTGAGAGTGTTACTATTTGATTGTCCGCAACCCTTGTTCCCGCGTATGTCTTACCATCCTTTATGTAACCAAAATTACACACCTCAATAGCAACCGAGTGAGTGTGCATATGTTGAGATCCATTTTTACCTAAGTGCCAACCATACGACCCTTCAGGGAACGCTTGTACCATCTCACCATCATATTTAGTGTCATTTCCTTTAACCGATTGACCACCTAATACGAACTCGGTCGCAACCGCACCTCTACTGTCTCTTCCCCACGAGTCAATACATTTATAAGGATTGTGCCAACCTGCGGTGTGATGTACAAAAACATACTCCTTATTAGTTGGTCCCTGTTTGTATTCACCTACCGGTAAAAAGTGTTTATTTACGATTAAACCGTTTTCTGTCGTGTACGTTTGTTCTGAGTTGTCAGTAGTAGCCAAACCCATAGAGTCCCAAGTGGAAGGACCGACAATACCATCAACAGTAAGACCGTTGATTTTTTGGTAGTCTTTAACTGACGACGCAGTTCCTTTACCGAAAATGCCGTCCGCACCAATCCCAAGAAACTCTTGTAATTCTTTAACTTCATTACCTCTTGATCCAATTTTTAATACCATGATATTTTTTTTATTCTTGTCCCTTCTTACCAAATATTTTACCAACTTCAGCAATACCGAAAGAACCTAGTGTTATAACTACAAATGAATTGTAGATAAACTCGTTTATTACAAGGTCTTTACCAAAATACCCCGTTAAAAGATCTGCAACCGCAAATAAAACCATTATTGCGAATGACAGAAAACCCACAACCGATTTTTCGTTGATATCGTTTTCATCTTTAAATAAATCTTTAAATGCCATAACTTTAATTTTTTACTTTTTTATCGATCAATTACTTGACCTTACTATAAATACTTTGTTATTTACATTTGATTAAATGAAAAAAATTTCGTATTATTTATAATGTACTATCGTTCTTTGACATAAAATTAAATTAAAACTATAAATTATGGAAAATTTAGAATTCGTTTTAGGTATGTTTACATCAATTGGTGTGCTCGGTTTAGGGTATGCTATAGTGGGTATATTTAAGGTTAAACAACGTTCCAATGGTTTCGAGGAAGCAATAAATGGAACACAATTAGATTTAGATAATAATCGAAGAGAATTTCACCTTAGGGTGGATGATGAGGTGAAAGACCTCAGTAGTCAAATAGAAAATCTCTATCGTCATATTGACAGTAGGTTTGATAAGTTCGAGAATAGGTTAACTAAGATCGATAAGGATGGGTGTGAACCCGTAAAAACATCTAAACAACTATTGACTAATTAGTCATAAATAAAGTTAAAGAATGATAGTTAAACCCCACAGAAATGTGGGGTTTTTTTGTTTTATATGGGGTAGGGGGTTGATTTTATTAATATTCGTTCTTATATTTGTATCATGCCGAAGTGGTGGAATTGGTAGACACGAGGGACTTAAAATCCCTTGGACAGTAATGTCCGTGGCGGTTCGAGCCCGTCCTTCGGTACTAAAGAGAGGTAGTGAAGCTGTAATAGATGATGGTGTTAAAATGACGAAAAAGGGTTTGGAGTAGTCAGAGCGTAAACAAATCATCTATCAGAAACCCTGAAAGACCCGAAATCTCTCTTTTTTATGGACTCGTAGCTCAGCTGGATAGAGCATCTCCCTTCTAAGGAGACGGTCGTAGGTTCGAATCCTACCGGGTTCACAAATGGACTTTTAGCTCAGTTGGTTAGAGCACCGCACTCATAATGCGTAGGTCGAAGGTTCGAGTCCTTCAAGGTCCACAATTTAATATCAAATGAAAATAAGAATATTCGATATCTTAAGTCAAATTTACATAACACCTTACATAAAGGTGACCCATGATAGATACCTCAATGGATATTTAGAATTCATTATAGGTTGGTTAAAGTGGGAGATTGTAATTGCAATTTAAAACAAAAGAGAAATGAAAATTTGGCATATAAGTGATACACACACTTATCATAGATTGTTGGAAGTTCCAACTGATATTGATATGGTGATTTTTAGTGGGGATTGTTCTAATCCAAGAGACCCTTATCCTAACGAAGTTGAGGTAAGAGGTTTTATTGATTGGTATCGTTCACTAAAGATACCTATAAAGATATTCGTTGCTGGAAACCACGATACTTCTATTGAAAACAAATTTGTAACTTCGGAAGATTTCGCAAGACACAATATCATCTACTTAGAAAATGAAAATATTATCATTGATGAAATCAAAATCTTTGGTTCACCTTACACCCCAACATTTGGATATGGTTGGGCTTTCAACAAAGATAGAACTAAGTTAGATAGAATTTGGAGAAACATTATTGATACGGATGTTGATATTGTAATCAATCACGGACCTCCGAAAGGTATCTTAGATTTATCTTTGGATAGAGCTGGAAATTTGGAAAGATGTGGTGATAAATCCCTTCTCAATAGGGTAATGGAAGTAAAACCAAAGTTGTGTTTATTTGGGCACATCCACAATCACCAAGATATCATTAATCAGGGAACAATGAAGTTGAGCGGATTGGATACAATCTTTTCAAATGGTTCGGTGATGAAAGATGGTAGATTTGGTAAATTGAGCAGTCAAGGAAATATATTTGAAATATGATACCAGGAGTACAACCTAAAATATTACTAAATTTAGATACGGAAGAACCTAAATATAGATTAATTCGAGAACGAGATAATCTAACTAAACAATCGGCTAGGATAATGTGGATTGAATGGAGTGAAGACGGAACATTTAAAAATAAACATGATCAACCATCTATTGGACGATCATTGATTATGTCTCCATTTAATCAGTTTTTTACTTGGCAGACTACTACAATCACTGAGATAGTAGAGGAGAGGGAGGATTATATTAAATTCAAAACAGAGAATAGTAACTACGAATTGTTTAAAATATAAATAACCTTTAACACCAAAGAGAGATGAGTAAAGACAAAGTACACAATATGGCTTCTTGTATGTTATCTATATTAGATAGTCTAAAGTTATATGATAACGATAGTTTATTGTTAGATGGTGAAACACTATCTGAGATGATGTTTAGGAAGATGAAATCATATAATATAGATTTGAATGAGGAGTTGGGTTTTACTCACTTAAAACCAACAACATTTAACACCAAAGAGAGATGAAAAGATATTGGAATAAATTTCTTAATTGGCTAATACCAAGCAGAAGAGGAAGGTTACTTGCTGAAATAATAAAACAAGACCAAGAGTTAGGTCTTTATGATGAAACCTTTAACACCAAAAGAGAGATGAAAACCCTACTATGGCTTGATGATGTAAGAGACCCGAACACTAATAATTGGTTAGTATTCTCTCCTATTGAAAGTCCCTATAAAGTATATTGGGTGAAAGATTACAGAGAATTTGTAGATTGGATTACCTCAAACGGACTTCCATCCGCTATTTGTTTTGACCATGATTTAGGAGATATTGATGAATTAACAGGATATGATGCTGCTAAATGGTTAGTGGATTATTGTATTGACAATAATAAGGAATTACCCAAATACAACATACAATCAGCAAATCCAGTGGGTAAAGATAACATAAACGGATTACTAAATAATTTTAGGTTAACCTTTAAAACCAAAGAGAGATGAAAGCAACATTAGAGTTTAATCTACCGGAAGACCAATCAGATTTTAATTTGGCAACTCAAGGTGCAAATATGCATTCGGTATTGTGGGATATGGACCAATGGTTGAGAGCACAATACAAATATATGTCCGATGAAGAATATAGTGAGGACAAATACGAAACCTACGAAAAGTGTAGAGAACACCTCAGAGAGTTGATGTTTGAGAATGGAGTAAAGTTTGATTGATTGAATTTAATAAAAAATAATTTAGTAATTTTACAAGTAAGGTATGAAATATTACTACTTATATCAAATTTTTACTAAAATAATTTTAAATAGTATTTGGAATTACGGAAACAGTTGATGTGTTACAAAAAGTACCACATATAATGGATATTCCACCGGATGAAACCTTTAACACCAAAGAGAAATGAGTATAACAGATTGGGTTTTGTCATCAGTAGTCGTGATATTATGGAACGGATACTTAGTATATCAAATGAAAAAAAATAAAAACCGTTAACATCAAAATATACTAAAGTTATATTTATTTTTATGAGACTTATAAATAAAAAAGATAGAAGTGTTGACTCTAAATTACGAATACAAAAATTACAACAAGAACTTGATCTTATCACAAATGGGAAACACTAGTAGCGAACAGTTAGAAGAAATATTAT
>Ga0209771_1001823_pt1 | contig 13392 bp, 3 predicted proteins | sample SaaInl59LU_5_DNA_FD_184639 | JGI IMG/M metagenome (GOLD analysis project Ga0209771, IMG submission 184639) | Marine microbial communities from expanding oxygen minimum zones in the Saanich Inlet - ESP_59LU_5_DNA (SPAdes) (version 2) | ecosystem: Environmental > Aquatic > Marine > Intertidal zone ...
CGCTTTCATCTAAATACCCATCATTATCATCATCCGTGTCTATACAATTGGCAATACCATCATTGTCTGTGTCTAATGGTTTTGAGGAAGCTAGTAGAGGATCTGTATCACAAGTGATTTCATCTTGGTCGCTAAAACCATCGTTGTCATCATCTGTGTCTGCATTGTTACCTATGCCATCATTGTCTGTATCTAACCACTCTGTAGCGTCTAGCGGAAAGGCATCACTTTCATCTAAATAACTATCATTGTCATCATCCGTGTCTATAGAATTGGCAATACCATCATTGTCTGTGTCTAATGGTTTTGAGGAAGCTAGTAGAGGATCTGTAAATAAGTTGTTTTCATCTTGGTCACTAAAACCGTCATTGTCATCATCTGTGTCTGCATTGTTACCTATGCCATCATTGTCTGTATCTAACCACTCTGTAACATCAAGAGGAAAGGCATCACTTTCATCTAAAATGCCATCATTATCGTCATCGTCATCACATATATTACCAATTCCGTCTCCATCAGTATCTAGTTGATTTGAATTTGCTAAGGAAGGACAGTTGTCCATAGAATCATCTACGTCATCATTATCTAAATCAGAATTATTAGTTTCATTTTCTGAGGAATTTTCATTATCACCTTCAGAAGATGAGCCGTCTGTTGCAGAATTAGATCCGTCATTTGTATCATTTTCATCATTTGAAGAATCTTCATCACTTGAGGACGAGCCATCAGAGGAATCTCCATTTGAAGGGGAACCCCCATCATTTACAGATTCGGTAATAGTTAAACTAGCTGGAATAAAAGTAATTTCATAATTGGGATGAGCCAGGGTAGAGCTTATAGTATATGAGCCAACATCTTCTCCGATGTCTCTGGATAGTTCTCCTAAGAGTGTTTCACCATCTAATAGAGATCCAGTGGTAATTTGATAGGTTAAGCTGGGATCGGTTTCTCCATAGACTTTGGTTTTTGTGTCTGCAGTAATTGTAATTGGTTTTTTTGTAATAGTTAAACTAGCTGGAATAAAAGTAATTTCATAATTGGGATGAGCCAAGGTAGAGCTTATGGTGTATGAGCCAATATCTTCTCCGCTGTCCCTGGATAGTTCCCCTAAGAGTGTTTCACCATCTAATAGAGATCCAGTGGTAATTTGATAGGTTAAGCTAGGATCTGTTTCTCCATAGACTTTAGTTTTTGTGTCTGCAGTAATTGTAATTGGTTTTTTTGTAATGTAAAAAGATTCGTTTATGCTTATAGCTATTTTATTACCACTAAGATCTATAATATCACTTTCGTCAGAAATGCCTAATGAAATAGTGCCGTTAGCTGAAGCTGTTTGAGATATGGATACTTCATATTTTGTAGTACTTTTTGCACTTAAGTTAGAAATTACTTCGCCATCTGAAGCCGCTCCAATTAAATACAAATCTGATACATTTACATTTAAAACCTCCTCATTAAATTCAACTTCAAAAAAACGAGAATCTTCTCCATTAAACGCTTTTATGGATGTAACAATTGGTTTATTTATATCATAAATGAAACTTACTTTATTAGAAGCTAAGTTTAAATTTCCATTCACATCTGACACACTTCCATAGGGCATTTCTATGGAGCATTCTCCCTGAGATTGAGGTATTAAAGTTATTTCATAATTTTTATTATCAGTGTTTGAAATGTTGGATATGATGGCATTTTTTAGCGTAAAGTTTGAGTCTTCTAAAGACAACACATTTTGAGAAAAATTAGCATTAATTATTATAGTCTTATTATTTGTAAATGAACTTGGGCCGTTTAATAAAACTGTACTTGGATCAAAAGTCTCTCCTTCAATAGATGTATTAACTAAATAATTGTTTAAGATAGACTGATCTTCAGATAAAACTTGAAAGTTTACCGGTGAACTATAATCTAGTTCACTTACCCCTGAGGTTTGCTCATTAGTAGATATAAATACTTTAGCTCCATTACTAATTCCATATATCGCTTTTAAATTAGAAATATTGGTTGCATAAGGAACTAGAATGTCAATTTGACTCTCTCCAATAGTACTTGAAACGCTATTAATTCCTAAAAAACTGTAAGTGTTTACTTTGGCTTCGTTGTTTAGTTGTGGTTTTGCTATGCTATAAGATTGGAATATCCCTCCTTTATTTGAGTCAATGGCAAAAACTTCTGTTTTGTCAATAGTAACAACACTATTGCTGCTACTTTGATAGATTTTAAAGCTTATGGTTTCTCCATTTGTATTGGAGAAAACCGTTAAATATGCGAGATATTTATTAGCGCTTGGCACATACTGAATACTTGCAAGTCCTCTAATTTCTTCCCCAACAAATGCAGCTACTTGATCACTATCAGAAGTAAGCGTAACACCATCAACATTTAGAAATGCCGTAAATGTCATACTTTGTTGGTAATTGGCGGAATTAAAAGACCAATTTGGATTTTGGGCATTAATTTTCTGAGGGATAATAAATCCGAGAGCAAATAAAATGAAGAAATACTTAGTCAAGTTTTTCATGGACTAATTTTAAAATGCTTCAATGTTATAATCAAGCAATTCATTTTCTGCTTTATCTTTAATAGCATTAGAAGATTTAATATTCAGTGTTAGCCTTCCAAAAACACCATCGATCTCTGTTAATTTAACTGTATAAATGGATTCATTTTCTTTAACCAATGTTATTTTACCACTCGTATTAATTTCAAAATCATCTGATGTTAAATTTTCTATTGCTTCATTAAAAGTTACTGTAAATTCAAGTGCACTTGAAGTAGTTATTTCTGACAAAGGAGTTTTCCTTTTAATAGAAATTATATATGGATTTATAATATCGTATACAAAACTTTTTTTATCAGCAATTAGATTGCTTTTATTTTGAATATTAAAAACTGTATTTGCAGGTATTTCAACGCTAAAAGATCCTTGATCAATTGGTTGAACTTGAAAAGAATACTCAAAAGCATTAATTTTAACTATAGAATAAACAATGGCATTATCTACGACAATCATATCTAAAGAAAATCCAGCAATTTCCACATTTGTGGTTAATTTAATTTCGATGGGAGCATTTTTTACATAAAAATTTGAAGTGCTTGACAAATTTATAATAGGAACATCAATTTGTGCTTCCCTTTCTTCAACAGAAACTTGGTAAGTTTTTATTGAAGATTCATCTTCAGATAAAACTTGAAAGTTTACCGGCGAACTATAATCTAGTTCGCTTACCCCTGAGGTTTGCTCATTAGTAGATACAAATACTTTAGCTCCATTACTAATTCCATAGACAGCTTTTAGATTTGATAGATTTGTCGTTCTTGGGACTGTTATAGTTATTTGACTCTCTCCAATGGTACTTGAAACGCTATTAATTCCTAAAAAACTGTAAGTGTTTACTTTGGCTTCGTTGTTTAGTTGAGGTTTTGCTATGCTATAAGATTGGAATACCCCTCCTTTATTTGAGTCAATGGCAAAAACTTCTGTTTTGTCAATAGCAACAACACTATTGCTGCTACTTTGATAGATTTTAAAGCTAATGGTTTCTCCATTTGTATTGGAGAAAACCGTTAAATAAGCGAGATATTTATTAGCGCTTGGCACATACTGAATACTTGCAAGTCCTCTAATTTCTTCCCCAACAAATGCAGCTACTTGATCACTATCAGAAGTAAGGGTAACGCCATTAACATTTAGAAATGCCGTAAATGTCATACTTTGTTGGTAATTGGCGGAATTAAAAGACCAATTTGGATTTTGGGCACTAGCTACTGAGGTTTGTAATAGCATGAATAAAAAAACAATTTGTTTATTCATGCTATTATTTTTTAATCATTTTCCTAATAGCAGTTGTCCCGGTGTTTGAAGTTAATTTAACTATGTACACTCCATTAGGTACATTAAGATTATTTAAAGTGATTACTTCATTAGGCTCAACGATCTCTTTCACTAATCTTCCAGTAATTGTATAAATCTTTATATTTATTAATTTTTCAAATTCTAAAGTTGAATCAACAGTAAAGCTATCAGAGAAAGGATTTGGATATAGTATAATATTAGGCAGAAGATTTTCATTAAAATAAAGATCTTCGAAGTTAAATACTACAGGGTCAACTAAATCTCCGTATACTTTGTTGTTTTCAAAAAGAAAATCTTTGTCTACATTAAGCTCATTATCTCCATCACTGAAAGCGAAATGTAACATTTCATTTTCATCACTAAACACAGAAATAAAACTCATAGATTCGCCATTTACAGAAACTATAGGAGATTCTCCTCTTAAAATCCCATTAGAATCATAAATCCTAACTTTAGAATATTTTATGTTGTTAAGAACCTTGAGAACAACACTCATATTTCCTCCGTACTTAGAAAAATTTGAAATGACTTCTTTGGAGTGTAAATTTGTTTGTTTGCCTCTGGCGCTTTTTGCAGAGGTAGCGTACTTAGAATCTGGATATCTAAATGTTTGCGCATTTCCGGATTTTAACATATAGCCTTTGTCAGATTGCATGTACTTGAGTGTTCCACTCCAGCCATAGCCACTGTCATATATAGCAAAATTAAATTGGTCTTTTATCACGTCACCATCAGAAGGAATATAAAAAGCAAGCGCTTCTTCCAAACTAATATTTCTGTGAATTGGAAATGACAACCAGTTCCAACCTTCGACAATTGTCATATCTAGATTAGATTCATCTACGTCATTTCCAACTAACCTAAGATTTCCTGCATTAGCTAATTTTAATTTATACATTTTAGTAACAGGAAGACTCACGAGACTTCCATACCAGTTTCCATTTTCATAACGAGTAAATTGCTCCCCAGATTTAACCAGATCATTATCTGTTAAATTCAAGTCTTTGAAAACGTCATTCACATCACTTAGATTACTATCATTAACATAAATAGAGAACCATGTCCAACCACTATTTAATGGTATTATTTGTTCTGCAGACTGATCTCCAGAGAAAATAGTGGGACTTTTTTTGTTCCCAATAACTTCATTTTGAATGTAATTTATTTTATCTGTTCCGTTAATAGTTGCAACCAATACCTTGTCATTACTAGCATCCCAAATCTTAAAGGTCACTTCTTCGTTAGCTATGGAATTACTGTAAACAGTTAGATATACATAGTAACTGTCATAATTTGAGTCGTATGCTAGGTAAGCTTCTCCTCTTGGCTCGTTATTTACAAAAGCCCCTACTTTAGAATAAGAGTCTCTTGAAAATTGGTCATTTATTTTTATTTTACCAATAATATTTAAACTGCTTGAAAAGTCCTTAGGGTTAATTTTCCAATCCGGAGCAGCAGACAATACCCTTAATTCAACACCCAGTCTATCATTAAATTCAGAGGAGGTTTTTAAAAATAGGTTTATATTATAAGTGCCCACAGCTAATTCAGAATCTACCGTGAAAACAACCTTTTTTGTAGTGTTTGGCGCTATAGATCCTCTGGTGCTTTTAGTAGTCAACCAAGTTGGAATACCAGTAATTTCAAAAGTTTGATTACTGCCGCCCTTATTGACAATGTCCATGGTGAATTCATAAGTTTCCCCAACATTCTTTTTGTCAATAATTTCTTTGGTTTGTTCTTGTGTAAACCATTCAATCTCTTGTTTTTTAACAAATGCAGACCAACTCACAGGAGACGGTTGTTCATTAAAGTGAGTGTCTACCATTTTAGACACTGAAAAGTTTAATATTTGATTTTCAAAAAGCGCCCATTCTTCTTTGGTGAGTTCTGGTTCAATAATCATTTCATCTCCATTAATTACACTGCTAAAAGGAATATTTGTGAATTTCAATTTAGGTTTCAATGCAGGAGAATCTTGATTATAAGACTGCGCTTTTCCATCGCTTAAATTTGAAAAGGTAGATCCCATAGTGTTATTAACTGCCATGTGATTGTATCTAGGTCCTTTCGCTATATTTCCATCTTCTTGATTAAAGTCTATGTAGAGTAATAACCCTTCTGAATTTGCATCAATTTCAAAGAAACGATCTCTTTTAATTTGCTCTAGACTTCTTGCTGTATTCCACAAGCGAATTTCATCCAGACTGCCCTTAAATGAATTGTCTATGGTCTCTTGTAATAATAAATTTTTAAATAATCGGGCACCAATTAGGATCTTATCTCCAGATATGCCCCCAATGTTTATACATGAGACTGCAGATATTTCCGCTCCATCTATATAAGTAGTTATATTAGCCCTTCTTTTGATTACAAATGCAACATGGTGCCAATTGTTGTCTGCAATACTATTTGAGGTAATATCATAGGAGATATTTTCACTCATCAACTCAAGATTCCCGTCACTTTTCATATTAATGGACCATTTATTTCTAAAGCCATTAGTTTGCAGTATGTCTTCTTGAGTGCCTTTTCCATTTGAAAAAATGGTCCCTTCTTGGGCAAATGCGGTTTTAATCCAAAATGACATTGTAATGTCTTCTTGTTCAGAAGGCTGAACAAACCCAACGTTGGTTAATGATAGGGGGGCATTGTCAAAATCATATGATGTGCCTTTAGGGAAAATAGCCCAGTTTAAATTAATAATTGCATTTTTCATTTTAGCCTTATCAAGGCCAGCTTTACCCGACCCTTCATCTAGTGGCCAGTACCCTATAAGATTTAGTTCGTTACCACTTAAAGTATTGTCTTTTGCAACAGTTGCTTGTGCTTTTGTAAAGGTTTTAGACCAAAAACGGACATCATGAATATTTCCTTTTATATTTTCACCACCTAACAGGATAGATTTATTAGAGCTAATGTCTAATGGTTTATTCAAGGCCTTATTTGCTAACTCAGTCCCGTTTTCCAAAATAATTAACTGAGGAAGCGCTCCATTTTCATAGATAAGCGAATAAAAATTGTATTGACTTCCGTCAATCACAGCATTTACAGATCCACCTCCAATACTAAAAGTAAGTTCGTTACCATCAAGAGTTGCTGTAACTCCGTCTTCTTGAGTAATTAATTTTCCGTTTCCAGTTGTGGCATTTTTAAACCAAAATTGAAGGGTAAATGAACCCTTAGGTAAAATTTGATTTGGCAACTCTAGTTGATTAAGACCACCGTCTAAGTAAATAGATACACTGTGATCTACAGCTTGCTGGTTACTTAGCCCAGTCACTTTAATACTTGTGGCAACACTTTTAAATATATTTTCATTAAATCTAATAGAAATATCTTCTCCAACATCTAAAATACCATCTGAAGGTGCTGGTGTTCCAAACAGTAATGGCGCAGATAAATTAATTGTTCCTGAAATAATGTCTGAGACAAATGTCACCTCGTCAGTACAATAAGAAATTGCCCTGAACTCATAATTGCCATCGGGTATTTTATCTCCAATCACGTCCCAATTATAAGTGAATTCTGAGTCTGACTCAGCGATCACTATGCCATTTTCATCACCATACTCGTCTTTAATGTCATTACTTCCATAGTAGGTTTGAAATTTTATCCAATTGGCAGAGCTTCCGTTTCTGTATTGTAATTCAATTTTCTTAAAACCATTGAAACTTGTATTGAAATCTGTAAATGTAATGGGTAATTTATTGTTGATTTTATTTCCGTTTACATCAATTTTGTAAGCTTCTGAGTTATTAAATACCCAATTGTTTTCAGGATATGACACTGTAACTTGAGAACAGGATGGTTTGAAGTTAACTGTTAAGCTTACTTCTGAAGTGGAAGAAGTATCACATGCGTTTTTTAAATACACTTTAATGTTTTCGTAATCATACACACTAGATGCAGAGGATTTATACACTTCAAAAGGCAATTGGTAGGTTGTGTCATAAGGTAAAAAGACTTCTAAACCTCCCGCAGGAATATTTGTTGTAGCACCATTTAATGTTAAAGGATCTACTTCTAAAACATACATTAAATTTGATTGTGTTTCGCTTTTGTTTTTAAGTGAAAGCATAAAAGCAGCTCCAATATTTTCAGGAACATTAGAAGCAATATTTTTATTTGTTTCAAGCTCTGTTGCATACACTCTATTTGTAGCAAAATTAAGCGCCTCGCCACCACTGCCCACAATAGAAGCATTGTAGGTAGTATTGTTATAAAAGTTCGAGGTTGTTTCTCCTTCATAAGGGCAAGAAGTGGCACCACCACGAGTAATGAATATGGGGCCGTTACCATCAAATAAGTTCACCACATCTATGCTCAAAGAATTTGAACTGTCGTTGTCTTGAAGTGTGTATGAAATTTCTGTAGTGCCTCCAGATTCACTACTCACAGACTCAGAATCTACTTCGTTTTTAGAAGAAGTGTAGTTTCCTACAGCACCTACATTATTTACTAGAACCCCAATTTCACTTTTGAAATCCTCAGAAATTTCAATACTTGTTTCATAAGAACTAGCAGTTAATCTTGCTACTTCTACGGAACTTGTAAATTCACCAAGTCCAGCATCAAAGGATTTATTTGAGAAAAAATGCTGGTTAATTAATGCCCTTAAAGCGGTTGAATTAGCCCCATAATTATCTGCTTGAGTTAAAGCTATACTTCTAGATGCCTCTAGATTGTTTTTTGCCTTGTATTTAGACTTTTCATTTTCTTGAATCACTCTTTTCCATAAATCAGCCTGGTTTCTATAATGCTGAGCTGTAATTAAAATGTCACTTTCAGGGTCAGGAACAAAATTATTCGCCAAAGTTTCTAGCTCTGGAATTAAAGTATTTAATATATAAAACTGAGAGTACATAAAGAAAGTAGAAGTTGGCTGCTCTGCTATATAAACTTCTTTTCTCGTACTTATATATAGGGTTTTATCTGCTCCATCACTGTCTTTAGCAGTAATAGTAATGTACGGCGGTTCAGTGCTGTCTGGAAGCGTTATTGGCGCTTCTGTGACGTTAATTTTTGAGAACAAGCCGTAGTATATATTTTTAGAGTTTCCAATATATAAATCACCATTAGCGCCAACATAAGATGGATCTGAACTTGTGGATATGGTTTGATTAAATGTATATGTATTTGAAGTCTCTTCATTAGAAACAGATTCAACTGTTTTGGATATGCCACTTTCTGCATTTGCAATAGTTTCTACCTCTGTGGTTACGTTAAAGAAGCCTGATCCAAGCTCAGATTCAAATGTAGGACCTACTGAAATTAGAAGTCCGCCTCCGTTAGAATCAGATTCTGCTGCTGTTTTTGACTCAGAGTAAGATATAGATGTCCCTGAAGCAATAGAAGCAAAACTATTGGATCCTGGGGGGTCTCTTAGTATTATGTCTGGAACATCTGGTGCCATAGTGGCATAGGAAACTCCTGCTGTTGCAGCGCCACCATTAATAATACCACTGCTTTTAAAATCTCCACTGTTTTGAATGGTCAAAGGATCACTACCAGTAATAACATATTGAACAGAAATAGATTTTTTAAAACCGTCTGAATGGGTGGTGTTAGCCTCCCCAGTTTTAAAGCTATATTTATATTGACTGTTATTATTTATTAGTGCAATTTTTTCACTGCCAGAGATGGATAAATTATTTGTAATATTGAAAGCTCCATCAGTATAGAATTCTTTTGTTATAACCTCTTTTTCACCGTCTTTATTGACATAATTTTGAGATACTTCAAATACGATTTCATAATCCTTTTTTTGGGTGTAGATTGGAGTCTCTAAATGGGATATATCATAACTTATAGCACCCACTTTAATAGATTTTTCATATTGTTGGCTAATTAGCTCAACAGACACAGGAGCGTTATACCTAAAACTTTTCTTGTGATGAAATGGTTTGGAATAAAGTTCAGCACCATCTTTAGTAGTATAACTTATTGAATCTAATTTTGGAGTAGACATTAAATTTAAGGTCTCATTACTAGTCAAAATACTGATGTCAGAATTAGAAGGTATGGTTAAGTCTTCCTTTTTTATATAGTATATATAAGGTATTAAAGAGACTTTGTATTCTCCGGTAGTCTGATTTGTAATTACAGGGACATTTAAATTGTTAGTGTCTAAAGACCCTCCTTTTAGAATAATATTTGCAACACCAATATTGTTTTTGGTAGAGATTAATTCGCTTTCTTCAGATTCTTCGTCTTCATAATTAGTGTAAGAAAAGGCCCCCTCTAAGCCAAAACCTAATGGTTTCTCAAATTCTTTTTTTCCTCCAACTACTTTCCCAATTAAGGATATTCGAGTAGTATCTATAAACCAACTTGGATCTAGTTGATTTTCAAAAAAATCAAAGGTATTTGTAGCTGGAAAATACCCACTATACGCAAAAGTATGGCCGTCTTTTCTCAATTCTATTTTATGTTTTCCAATAGGCACTTGAATTTGAAAATCTCCGTTAGCATCTGTGAGAACAGGCTGATTGGTGTCGTCTATGACAATAACGTCGTCTACGTACACATTGGCCTTATCAAGCCCTATGACAGGATATTTTTTTAAAGCCCCACCTTCATAAAACCCATTGGCTGGATTAATACTCCCGCCTTCATAATAATATTGTCCTTTATTAATTACAACAAAACTTCCATTAACATCTTTGACGCGATATTTGTTATAACTAAAATCTTCAATATCAGTGTACGAACTCTCCTCTGAAGTCAAATCAATAGGGCTAAATACATTTTGAACGTTATATACCGCTTTTCCGTTAAAAGTAAAAGAAGATTTATCTGTGAAGTTTAGTTGGTTGACCACACTTTCTGCAGCCCCTAAAAATAGTGTTTGGCTAGAGGGTTCAAATTCATGCACTCCTAAAGAGGGAGTTATAATAAAGGATTCTCCTGTTCCAGAATAGGCTATACTAGATATGGTATAGCTCCCATTATTATCAGTTACACCAAATACGCCCAATTGTTTTTTTTGAGGAACAAAGTCACTAAATTGAATTCCGTTTGCAGTATTTAATACAAAGGAGCCATCATTCTTGTTTTGTCTAAAACCTTTTTTGGACAAATCGTAAGAAAAAGATCCTTTCTCTTCATCAAAACGGAAATATAAGGCCATACTTGGTTCAGATCCACTTAAATACCTTCTGTAGTCCCTTCTTATTTCTTGGTCTGACAATGTTTTTTGCCAAATTCTTACTTCATCTAAATTCCCAGTATAGTCTTCTGCTAAAATAATTTTGTTGACAACAACAGCGCTATTAAAATTATTATATGGTATTATGGATAAATCTACTGGTAAAGATGGCACAGGATTAGATGTTCCATTTTCTAGATTTTCTTTTTCAATATAATCTGACCTGCTATTTATATAATCTTCCGTGATCTCTCTTCCATTGACATAAAACTTTGGAAATTTATTAGCTTCTAATACACAAGTAACATGTATAAACTTATTATTTACTAGATTAGATAAACTTGAAACACTTGCAAACACATCATTTCCAAAAGGATCTAATTCACCGGTTGGATAGGCATCTTTAAGCGTTATCTCTCGAGAGATTGATTGACTGACTTTTAAGATAAATTTAATTTCATTCTCATTTGTTTTACCTACTAAAAGTTCAACGGTTTTACCGTCACTAGTGGTGTATTTAAACACATCTCCGTAATTGTTTACCCAAGCCTGTAAGGTTATTTTTTCTACAGGTATAGCGTACCTTATTTTATTAACAGCTATATAACCATCTGAAATAGCTAAACTAGTTCCAGTGCCACTAATCTCATTGCTTTCTGCTCCGCTGGCTTCAGCAAATACTACCACATCTTTAACGGGACTTCCACCGTCATAACTCACGCTTCCCGTAACCATTGCAGTTGGGTTTCTAAACCCTATACCTTCCATATAATTAATGTAAGGTTCTTTGGATACTGCAGAAACCCCTACAGCAAATACTTCGTATTCATATAGCACTCCACCCTCTACTTCCGTATCATTGTATTCAAATACATCCTTACTTACAGTTGCTATGAGTTCTTTTTCTAAACCACTCCCTAATTCTCTTCTGGAAATCCTTATTTTTTCAATAACATCTATATTTGCTCCAAGCTCCCAGCTAATTCTTATTCTGTCACTGAAATACCCTTTAGACACCTCAAAACCGTTCACAACAAATGTTGGAGACACATAAAGTACCCCAAATGGGAAACCTATAGAAGTATTAATGTTTGTGTCTGAATAGGTCCCAATAATTGGATTTCCTACCTGCATTTGAACCTTTAGGTTGTTGTCCTCATTGGCAAAATTAATTACGCTATTACCAATAAACAATTGGTGTTGGCTTTGTTCTGATTGTGCTAAAGCGAAGTAACTAGAAAAAAGTAAGAATAAACTAAGAAGGGCCTTTTTCATTAAAGAGTTTTTATAATTTAATGATGTAATTCACCCCATAGTTCACTGGGCGTGTTTCTGTTATTCCTGTTGAACCGGTATTTCCAGTAATATCATGACCATGAGCTCCAGAACCACTAGAAGTATATCCATTTATGGTGACACCAGAAGTAGCATTAGTTAATCTATCGTTACCAGAGCCACTTCCCTTTGGAGAAACTACACGTCCGATATTTGTGGTATGTTGATGATTTCCTACATTCGCAGCATACAGGGTTCCATCATTATGTAAGTGACTTTCAAAACCATCATTTTGAAATTCTTTAAGATCTGGACCAATATGAGCATCATATACTCCACCTTGTTCGTTAGCACCAGCTCCTCTTAAAAACATCCCCTGTAAATCTGGCACATTATTTTCTCCTAAAAGACTAATTAAAGCGTCGGAACCTGTAATGGATGAGATGTCTTGACCATCACACAAAACCCATCCTGTTGGAGCTGTTGTGCCTATATAAGGCATAATAGATCCGGTGGGCACACCGTCGTCTGCATTGGTAGCAATCCCTGCTTTTTTTGCATAAATAGCTAAGGGGGTATAATAAAAGGGTTGGTCATAAACTTCTATGCTGGTGCCATTATAGTTAATGGTCACTTTTAACTTTAAGTTTTCAATACTAAAGTCTACGTTAGAAAAACTGTATCCACCATCTGGATTTCCAGTTGTAATTATATGGGAAAAAACCCCAAACTGATCTGTTCTAATATTTTCTTGTTCAATGTAAAGCACGGTATTGTCACTCTTTACAATACTAAATTTAAATGTAAGTTGGGTGTCCACAATAGCAGAACTTTCATTATTTCTTGCTATACCTTGTACGGCAATACCTTGAGCAAAAACTATTGAAAAATTAAGTAATACAAAGCAATATAGAATAAGTGTTTTCATTGGGTTTGTTTTTTATTGAAACAAATTATGATTATAAAAGTTTGGTGTAAAAATTATTTTTTTAAATTGGATATTTTTAAGACTAATTTTCTATTTTTAGGACAATGTTTTTTGTAGTACTTAATCTGATTCTGGCTGTTCTGTGTTTTTTAATCATAGGGCATTCTTTTCTATTGTATAAAA
>Ga0209771_1001825_pt1 | contig 13388 bp, 14 predicted proteins | sample SaaInl59LU_5_DNA_FD_184639 | JGI IMG/M metagenome (GOLD analysis project Ga0209771, IMG submission 184639) | Marine microbial communities from expanding oxygen minimum zones in the Saanich Inlet - ESP_59LU_5_DNA (SPAdes) (version 2) | ecosystem: Environmental > Aquatic > Marine > Intertidal zone...
TAAGCACGTCTTATTCACTTTTTAATTGAATATAATTTTATTTAATTCGTACTTTTACGAGCGATTATTACGCAATAAAATTATACAGATTATGGCTTTCGATATAAATGTTATCAAAGAAGTGTACCGACAAATGCCGGGACGTATTGAAAAAGCACGTCAACTTGTTGGACGTCCACTTACACTCTCAGAAAAAATTCTTTACAGTCACCTTTGGGACGACAATGCTGCAAAAGCATATGAGCGAGGTAAAGATTACGTAGACTTTGCTCCAGATAGAATTGCTTTACAAGATGCAACAGCTCAAATGGCGTTGTTGCAATTTATGCAAGCAGGAAAAAGTAAAGTCGCGGTGCCTACTACTACACATTGTGATCACTTGATACAAGCCAAAAACGGAGCTGGAACTGATTTACAAAGTGCTTTAAATACTAGCAACGAAGTTTTTAACTTTTTGGAATCAGTATCCAATAAGTATGGATTAGGATTTTGGAAGCCAGGTGCTGGAATAATTCACCAAGTTGTCTTAGAAAATTATGCTTTCCCTGGTGGAATGATGATTGGAACCGATTCACATACTGTAAATGCGGGTGGATTGGGAATGATTGCCATCGGAGTTGGTGGTGCTGATGCTGTAGATGTGATGGCTGGAATGGCATGGGAATTGAAATTCCCAAAATTAATCGGTGTAAAATTGACCGGAAAACTTTCTGGTTGGACCGCGCCCAAAGATGTCATTTTAAAAGTAGCAGGAATTGTTTCTGCAAAAGGAGGGACTGGAGCTGTAGTAGAATATTTTGGTGAAGGTGCTATCGGAATGTCGTGTACAGGAAAAGGAACCATTTGTAATATGGGTGCCGAAATAGGAGCAACCACTTCTACTTTTGGGTACGATGAATCAATGGAGCGTTATTTGCGCGCTACTGATAGAGCAGATGTTGCCGATGCGGCAAATTTAGTCAAAGAACATTTAACTGGAGATGCGGAAGTGTATGCAAATCCAGAGCATTATTTTGATCAAGTCATTGAAATTAATTTATCAGAGTTAAGTCCTTTACTAAACGGTCCTTTTACACCAGATTTATCTACAAAAGCAGGATCAGATATGAAGGAGATTGCAACTAAAAACGAATGGCCTTTAAAAGTTGAATGGGGATTAATTGGATCTTGTACAAACTCTTCATACGAAGATTTATCAAGAGCTGCTTCTATAGCACAACAAGCCTTAGACAAAGGTTTAGGTATCAAAGCTGAATTTGGAATCAATCCAGGTTCTGAAAAAGTTCGTTATACAGCAGATAGAGATGGAATTTTAAGTATTTTTGAACAATTGGATGCGAAAATATTCACCAATGCTTGTGGTCCTTGTATTGGGCAATGGGCTCGATATGAAGACCCAAAAAATGCTCCTAAAAACTCTATCATTCATTCTTTTAATAGAAACTTTGCAAAACGTGCCGATGGGAACCCAAACACACATGCATTTGTTGCTTCTCCAGAAATGGTCGCTGCAATCACCATTGCGGGTCGTTTAGATTTTAATCCAATGAAAGATCGTCTAATCAATAATGAAGGTGATGAAGTGATGTTAGACGAGCCAACAGGATGGGAATTACCTCCAAAAGGTTTCGAAGTAAAAGACGATGGATATCTTGCTCCCGAAGAAGACGGAAGTGGGGTCGTAATCAATGTGAACCCAGAATCTGAAAGATTACAATTGTTAGCTCCCTTCAAGCCAATTGGCAATACAATTGATGCAGCAAAATTGTTAATCAAAGCACATGGAAAATGTACAACCGATCATATCTCAATGGCGGGACCTTGGTTGCGTTTTAGAGGGCACTTAGATAATATTTCAAACAACTGTTTAATTGGGGCTGTAAATGCATACAATATGAAAACTAATTTTGTAAAAAATCAGTTAAATGGCGAGTATGATGCAGTACCTTCAACAGCTAGAGCCTATAAAGCCGCGAATGTAAAATCAATTGTTGTTGGAGATCATAATTATGGTGAAGGTTCTTCCAGAGAGCATGCGGCGATGGAGCCTCGTCACCTTGGAGTGGCTGCAGTGCTAGTAAAGTCATTTGCGCGTATCCATGAAACCAACCTTAAAAAGCAAGGAATGTTAGGGTTAACGTTCGCAACGGAATCGGATTACGATTTAATTCAAGAAGACGACACCTTTAATTTTGTAGATTTAAATGCATTTGCTCCAGGAAAACCTCTAACCATTCATGCCATTCACGCAGATGGTTCTAAGGATGTCATCATTGCAAACCATACCTACAACGATTCTCAAATTGAATGGTATAACGAAGGTTCTGCATTGAATTTGATTAAAAAACAAAATGCCTAAGAATTGACATAATTCGTCTTAGTATTCCGAAAGTTATTTAGCAACTTTCTATAAAAATTAAAACGAAACCTTTTTTAATATATGAAAGGTTTCGTTTTTTTATGCAATCTGTTGATGTGAAAATAAAAACAGAGAGCAGAGAATAGAAAAGAGTCTAAAGAGTGTTAAGTTTAAAGAAATTAAGCTAAGTCAATTTAAGTATATTATCTTTCATAAAAACACATCAAAAAATCTTTATGCTTATCAATCAGCGTACTGAATAGACACCCAAATTTGTCCTTTGTTTTTATCAAATAACACATAAGAATTTGATTTTTTGCCGTTTCTTGATTTATAGTAAAGCATGTCAAGTTTCAAGGAATCTATATTAAAATTTAGGAAGTCAACTCCTGTGTGTTTAGATTTTAGCCTCTTTAGTTTATTTACCTCAATATAATGATCAGCGTCAAAATCATTTAAATTAAACTCAAAGTACGCCTTTTTGGTATTGATAGATTCTAGATACATACAATCTGAATCAATGATAGAAGGGACGTCTATTTTTGCATTTAATTCGATATTGTCAATATTTGCCCATTCGCAGGTCCGTTGATTGGCTATAGAAACAACAAGAGTTCTGAGTCCAAACATCATCAGAAAGGTCATCATTAGGATGCCAGCAATGCCAAAGAGAACATACTTGTGCTTAGATTTCAACTATTTTGTGATATTTAGTTACAAAAAGTTCTGTTAAAAACAAATTACATAAAATCATGGAATAGGCATAAATACTGTCTTCTACAGGAATAGTCCCCATACGAATACCTAAGTTTTCGGCATTGTTATACCAAACCACTTGGTCTTCGATAAAGCTCCCAGTTAGGATACCGTTTACAATAAAAAATGGAATCAGCATCACCAAAAAAGTCAAGAAAAACTGTTGTAGTAAAAGGCTATTGTATTTATACACAATCAAGGTTAACGGAATCGCCAATCCGAAATTTATGACTGTGTACCATTTGTCATAATAGACAACAGCAAGGATGAACAACAAAAGTATAAGAACGATACTGATTTTTTTTGTGGTTGTCTTATTGACTTTTAAATTGGGAAAATAGAGGAGGAGTGCATAATGCGTAAACACACAAGCAAAGGGGATACACATAAAAAACAACCATTCTTCGATAGGAAGACTTAAAAATTTACATCCTAAAAAGTAAGTATCATTAAACCCCCAGATTCCATTCATTGTAAAAATCACATCCCATGGAATGAAAATTAACATCGTTAAAAGGATAGAAATAAAAATCCATAAAAACCGTTTATGGAGTTTCAGTCTCGGATGAAAACTGTACAAAAATGGCACTGAAACAGACCCTAAGTTTAATAAAAGATAGATAGTGTTCATCAATTAGCGTTTGAAGTATTTTAACGGTACAAACAACATTCCAAAACATTCGCCATCGCCTTTTCCAAGATGTTTGTGATGAATTTTGTGCGCACGTCTCAATCCTTTTGCGTACCAATTATTAGCATTTCTAAAATACTTAAACCTTTGATGAATAAAAATATCATGCACCACAAAATAGGTCGCGCCATATGCCATAATTCCCAGGCCTATGGGAAGTCCTGCCCAAAAGCCTTCGTAACTCCAAAAATAAAAACAGGTCATACTCACAACGGCATAAAAAATAAAAAAGGCATCATTGCGTTCAAACCAGCTTTTGTGGTCTTTATGGTGGTGGTCTTTGTGCAGGCTCCATAAAAAACCATGCATAATGTATTTATGCGTAAACCAAGCCATAAATTCCATAGCCGAAAAAGTGCCTAAAAAAACGAGGATCCATAAAAATGTATTCATAATAGTGGTTATAATAGATTGAGTTGATATTTAACATAGCTTCGGGTGAGCAGTTCTACTTTTTTATAATCGGGGACTCGAATTCGGGTACTTTTGATTTCGAGTGCTGGAGTTGTTTTTAGTTTTATAAGAAGCTGATTGTAGTAACGGTAAGCCATAAAAACTCCAAATTTAGCTTCTAAAGGGAGTTGTTTAATTCCTTTTAGGCCTTCAGAAAAATCTTTTTCTATATCGTCAATAATCGCTTGTTTAGAGATTTCGTCTAAATTATTCAAATCTGTATTTGGGAAGTAAGTTCGATTTAATTCGTCGTGATCTGCTTTTAAATCTCTTAAGAAATTTACTTTTTGAAATGCAGAACCCAAAGCCATAGCTGTTTGCTTTAGAGCTTCATAGCGTTCATGATCTCCATTTACAAAGACTTTTAAACACATCAGTCCAACCACATCCGCAGAACCATAAATATAGTTTTTATATTCTTCTTCAGTGTGATAGACAGTTTTGTGTAAATCTTGACGCATGGAGTTCATGAAAGCATCCACCATGTCTTTGTCAATACCATAGGCGTGATAGGTTTGTTGGAAGGCATTTAAAATAGGATTAAGGCTAATTTTGTTAACCAGTGCCGATTCTAAATCTGCTTCAAACTTAACAAACAAGGCTTCCTTATCGTAGTCATGAAATGAATCTACAATTTCATCTGCTAGACGTACAAACCCGTAAATATTATAAATATCTTGTCGAATGGAGTTCGATAGCATTTTTGTGGCCATCGAAAAGGAGGTGCTATAGGTCTGTGTTATAATCCGACTACAGTCTTGTGATACAATATCAAATATGGACTTCATAGACTTAAATTTTAAATAGTTCAACTAATGCTCTTAACATTTACTCAGTATTTTGATGGATAAGTTCTGAGGTTAGTTTTCCGGAGATTAGAGAAGGGGGCACTCCTGGTCCAGGCACGGTTAATTGTCCTGTAAAATATAAATTTTTAACTTTATTGCTTTTTAATTTTGGTCTTAGAAATGCCGTTTGTAATAGGGTCATCGCCATCCCATAAGCATTTCCTTTGTATGAATTATATTCTGATTTAAAATCTTCAACACAAAAGGAATCATTAAATATAATATTATTTTGAATTGATTGCTTTGTTTTTTCTTCAAATCTTTCAATTATCTTTTCTAGGTAGTGACTTCTTAGATTTGGGGTGTCCTCAATATTTGGAGCAATTGGCATTAAAATAAACAAGGCTTCACAGTCTTTTGGCGCCATAGAAGGGTCTGTTTTGGAAGGGATATTGGTATAAAATAATGGATGACTTGGCCATTTTGGGTCGTCATAAATCTCTTCGGCATGTTTTTCAAAGTCAGCATCAAAAAACAAATTATGATGTTCTACATTTTTGAGTTTTTTATCCAATCCGATATAAAACAACAAAGAGGATGGAGCAAATACTTTTTTGTCCCAATAGGCCTCGGAATGCTGTCGGTGTATTGGGTCTAACAAGGTTTCAGAGTGGTGATAATCAGCGCCACTTAATACGATATCAGATTCGATAAAAACATTTTTGGTCACAATGCCGCTCACAGTATTCTTTTCAACAACTATCTTGTCTACAGGGTGATTGGTGTATATTTTTACACCCAATTCCAAAGCTAAAGCTTCCATTGCCTTAATGATTTCATACATACCGCCTCTTGGATGCCATGTGCCTAAACCAAAATCGGCATAATTCATAAAACTAAAGAATGATGGGGTTTTACTTGGTTTGGCTCCTAAAAATAGCGAAGGGAATTCTAGTGTTGAAATTAACTTTGGATTGCTAAAGTTTTTTCGAACCTCATGGCTGATAGTTTTAAAAAACTGATCCAATCGCTTAATGGTGTCTTTTGTAACCAGTTCTAAAGGTGAAATTCCAGGGGCATTGTAAAGAATTTTATTAACAGCAATTCCATAATTACGTTGTGCTTTGTCAATAAATTTTTTCAATTTTTTACCACTTCCTTTTTCGATGCGTTCAAATTCCTCACAGATTTTATCCATGGAATCTCCAATGGTTATGATTTCATCATCGAAAAATATTTTATAAGCGGGGTCTAGCTTGTCTATTTGGTAGTAGTCAGAGGTTTTTTTGCCAAAATCTGCAAAAAACCGATCAAATACATCAGGCATCCAATACCATGAAGGTCCAATATCAAAAGTGAATCCGTCTTTCTTTAACTGTCGAGCCCTTCCACCTGTAGTACTATTTTTTTCATAGATAGATACTGCGTGTCCGGATTTTGCTAAATAGCAGGCCGCAGACAAGGATGAAAACCCAGAACCTATAATTTGTATTGTTTTTTTCATTTCGCGTATAAAAATACGCAAAAGCCAATACATCTGAGTCAGTGTCTAAGTATTTTTTATAAATCTTTAACTATTTTTTTTATGGATTTATAGAGCGTCATTTTCTTTGGAAGTTGTGCTTCATCATAACCATTAAAACGTTTCCCAATTAATCGCATGGAATTTGTAGTATTTTTAATCACTTTGTCGTAAAGACGTTCCAAGTATTTGGGAACCTCTTCGTGGTCTGGTTTGACAGTGAAATAAGAAATATATGTGATGTCTTCATAAAGAGCATTAAGGATGCAGAGATCTTCTATTGGGACGCTTTCCCCGAGGAAAACAGTGTGATATCCCCGACTCAAAAGTTCATAATTTATGAATAATAGTCCCAAGTCATGCATTTCGTTGACGGGTAAAAAAAGCACAAAGGTTTTTCCTTCGGGTCTTGGGTTGCTGCTTTGGATTCGCTCAATATGAATCAATATTTTTTGACGAAAATGGACACAAATAAAGTGTTCATGAGAAGTTTTGATGGTCAATGTTTGCCATAACAAACCGATGTTTTCAATAATGGGAATAAAAAACTCGTAACAAATTTCACGAAAGCTTTTTTCTTCTAACAAACGGTTATAAGTATTGTAAAAAAGAGTCTGATCAAAATTTAACATCGCGAGTTTAAATGCATTGAAAGCATGATCTTCTATACTTCCTAAAAACGACATTTCCTTTACTTTTGCTGCAATTTGAAATTCATCAAGTGCAGCAATTTTAGAAATTTTAAAGCCGTTGCTGTTTAAGAAACTAATATTTAATAGTTTTTGTAAGCTTCTTAAATTGTAAGTTCTAATGTTGGTGTCTGTGCGCTCTGGAACTAGAAGATTGTAACGTTTTTCCCATATTCGGATGGTATGGGCGTGTTTATTAAAAAAAAAGACGGTTCGGTTTCCTTGATTCCAGACAAATTTTCTAAGTCCTTTATACTAAAGGAGTTTTTAATTGTGTTCATGTTTTGATAAGATTTGGGTCAACTAAATTAACCAAAAAAATATTACAATCAAAATACTGAACTCAAAAATCACAAAGTGCGCACGAGAAGACTCGAACTTCCACGGGAATAATTCCCACTAGCCCCTCAAGCTAGCGCGTCTACCAATTCCGCCACGTGCGCATTATGAATGTTAAAGGTATAAAAAAAGTTAAGAATGAACTTAACTTTTTTTTGTGACCTGGCTGGGGCTCGAACCCAGGACCCTCTCCTTAAAAGGGAGATGCTCTACCAACTGAGCTACCAGGTCGTTTTTTCTCCTCAATTCGGCTGCAAATATAAAGGGATTAATTAATTAAACAATGCTTTTTCAGATTATTTTTTGTTTTTTTGTTCTTGATAAATTAAGAGAGGCTATAATCAAATTTTGAAACAGTATGATCATTGTTTTGTTAGGATATATGGGGTGTGGTAAGTCTACTGTGGGACAGCGACTTGCGGAAAAATTAGAGTTTAATTTTTTAGATTTAGATGAATTTGTTGAACAAAAACAGCAAGCAACTATTTCTGAATTATTTGATTCTAAAGGAGAACTGTTTTTTAGAAACATAGAAGCCCAAGCCGTCAAACAACTATGTAATGAGTCCGACTCACTGGTTTTAGCACTAGGAGGCGGTACACCTTGTTATGCGGATACCATGCAATTTTTGGTAAATCATCTCAATGTAAAAACTGTTTATCTAAATCTTTCCATAAAGAATTTATCAGATCGCCTGATCCACGAAAAAGCCAAACGCCCTTTGATTGCCAATCTAAACAAGGAAGACATTCCAGAGTTTATTGGCAAACACTTGTTTGAACGTGCCTTCTTTTATAATCAAGCCGAACTAACGATACACACGGACAACCTTGCTATAGAAGAAATTTTAGCCAAGATTCAGACTGAATTACTCTAAAATAACTTTGGTTTTTTTCCCTGTAAAAATAACTGTGATGTGCTCATGAATTGAGGTCGATAAAGAGAGGCCTTTAAAATCGGCTTTGACAGGGTATTTTTTGTGATTTCGATTGACCAGAACAGCTGTTTTAAATTGCTTTAGAGGAACATCCAAAAAATGCTTGACTCCATATATTAGGGTCGTTCCTGAGTTTAATACATCATCCACTAATACTAAAGATTTATTTGTATAGGCCTCCTTCGAAATTGAGGTTTTGATGGGGTTTGTTGGATTTTTTTTATCGATGCTAACTTTACAAAGTACGGGATTGATGTCACAAATCTCAACCAAGGCAGTTCTTAATTTTTTAGCAAATAAATACCCATTCGATTCAATTCCAGCAAGGACAATTTCTTGTTCTTCCACATTCGATTCATAAATTTGATACGCAATGCGTTTTATTTTATGATTTATTTCATCGTGATTCAGAATGCAATTTTCTTTTAAATCCATAGGGTTTGTTTGTTCAAAGATAAAAAACTGTTTTATTTTTTGGGATATTAATCCTTGTTTTCATCGTTTTCCAAATAGTCATCAATTTCGCGACGGTCTTTTTTGGTGGGACGACCTTCGCCTTTTTGACGGTAATAATCTTTTGAATACTTCAAAAGCTCTTGAGCTTCAAATTCAGATTTTGGTGTCGTATCGATTCTATAGATGTCCACAAGTTTAGCTCCCACACGACTGGAGGGGAGGTCCAAAACGGTCAATTGATAGTTTATTTGATTCAAGCGCACTATAATTTTGTCCATAGGATAAACATCTCTGCTTGGTTTTACAATGGCATCATTGACTCTGATATGCCCTTTTTTACAAGCATTGGTAGCGATATTTCGGGTTTTGAAATAGCGGACACACCATAAATATTTATCGATTCTCATAAAATGCTTAAAACAACGTTAATGTATTATACAAAAATAGTATAATATTGTATCTTGCAGCCCTAAATATAAACATATGAACCATAAATATAACATCCTCTTCATTTGCGCACTGATTATTTCAATCATATCATGCAGTCCTGATGATGAGGGTACAATTGTATCTGTCCCTGAAAACGACCGTACAGAACAACAAGTTGTAGATAATGATTCACTTCTAGACTACTTAAATACACATTATTACAACTCCGCAGAAGTAAATGCGTTGGCAAACCCTACCATAGCAGATGTTGTGATTACGGAGTTGCTGGAGGATGAAACACTGCCTTCGGATGCCACGCTATTGATGACAGATGTTGAACTTAAAACAACGACTTATTTAGACGTTGAATACGAATATTATATTTTAGAAATCAAGCAAGGTGAAGGTGCTTCATCTCCTCGTTTCTGTGACAAAGTACGTGTCAAGTATGCAGGATCTCTATCGGATGGAGAAGAATTTGAAGTAAAATCAACACCTATCGATTTTGATTTAACTGGTATGATTCCAGGTTGGAGTCGCGTTATGCCACACTTTAACACTTCAAGTTCGTATGTTTCTAACACAGATGGTACTATATCTTATAACGGCTATGGAATGGGTGTCATGTTTTTACCCTCAGGTTTAGGCTATTATGCGACTTATTCTGGTTCAATTCCATCGTATTCTAATTTAGTTTTTAAATTTGAATTGTTGCAAACTGAAACTGCAGATCACGATTTTGATAATATTCCAACCTACATGGAGGTGATTGAAGAAGATTATGACTTATATGGTAAAGATACAGACGAAGATTTAGTGGTTGATTTTATAGATGTTGATGATGATGGCGATGGAACACCCACTGCAGACGAAGTGCGAATCCAGACCTTCTCCGAGGATACTAGAGTAGAGTTGGAAACAATGCTAGCGTCACTAATTTTAGATAGCAATCAATTGATCTCGCCTGTTAAGTATAATTCTGATCGAAATAATTTTTCTGCCAATCTTGTGACCATACTAGACGATAATGGCAACGGAACTCCCAATTATTTAGATGATACAGAATCTGAAAGAATAGATTAAAGAGTTTATTATAGATATAAAAAAGAGTCGCGAAAGCGACTCTTTTTTAGTTTAAACAATACTATTAATTAGCGTTATTTTCTCTTGATCACTTTCAATGCTTTCTCAACAATGCTATCACTGTTAAGTCCGTATTTCTCCATCAATTGAGCAGGGGTTCCTGACTCGCCAAAGGTGTCATTGGTTGCTACAAACTCTTGTGGGGTTGGGTGGTGAAGTGCTAAGACTCTCGCCACACTTTCTCCCAAACCTCCAAGGTGGTTGTGTTCTTCGGCCGTCACAATACAGCCTGTTTTAGCCACAGAATCTAAAATGGCTTTATCATCTAGGGGTTTGATGGTATGAATGTTAATCACATCTGCAGAAATACCTTGCTCATGCAGTACTTTGGCAGCTTCAAGTGCTTCCCAAACAAGATGCCCCGTCGCAACAATCGTTACATCCGAACCTTCTTGAAGTTGAATGGCTTTTCCGATTTCAAATACTTGGTCTGCAGGTGTGAATACAGGCACTGCAGGCCTTCCAAATCGTAAATAGACTGGGCCTTCATAATCCGCAATCGCAATGGTAGCTGCTTTGGTTTGGTTGTAGTCACAGGTATTGATGACCACCATTCCTGGTAGCATTTTCATCAATCCAATATCTTCCAAAATTTGGTGGGTAGCACCATCTTCACCCAAAGTTAATCCAGCGTGAGAGGCACATATTTTCACATTCTTGTCAGAGTAGGCTATGGATTGTCTAATTTGGTCATAGACACGACCGGTAGAAAAGTTGGCAAAGGTTCCTGTAAACGGAATTTTACCTCCAATAGTCAAGCCAGCAGCAATAGACATCATATTGGCTTCCGCAATTCCAATTTGAAAAAAACGTTCAGGGTTTTCTTCAATAAATTGATTCATTTTTAAAGATCCAATCAAATCTGCACAAAGGGCTACTACATTTGGGTTGGTTCTTCCGAGTTCTGTAAGTCCTGCTCCAAAACCACTTCTTGTATCTTTTTTCTCTGTATATGTATAAGTTTTCATTTTCTGTTGGTTTTGAATTTAATAATCTCCTAAAGTTTCTGGGTTCTGATTTAATGCACTTTCTAACTGTGCATCATTAGGTGCTTTCCCGTGCCATGCATGGGTATGCATCATAAAATCAACTCCATTACCCATCATGGTTTTTAAGAGGACACAAACTGGTTTTCCTTTGCCAGTAGCTGCCTTGGCTGTTGCCATTCCTTCTAAGATCCTTCAATATCGTTTCCTTCTTCGATTTCAATAACCGTCCAATCAAAAGCTTCGAACTTTCCTTTGATGCTCCCCATCGGAAGAACATCGTCGGTAGCACCGTCAATTTGTTTTCCGTTTAAATCGATGGTTGCAATAATATTGTCAACATTTTTTGCAGAAGCATACATAATCGCTTCCCAGTTTTGACCTTCTTGTAATTCGCCATCGCCGTGAAGGCTATAGATCAAATGTGCCTCTTTATTTAATTTTTTTGTTTGTGCGGCACCAATAGCAACCGAAAGTCCTTGACCTAAAGACCCCGAAGCAATTCGAACGCCCGGAAGCCCTTCATGGGTTGTTGGGTGGCCTTGCAATCGAGAGTTTAACAATCTAAATGTGTTCAGCTCTTCTACTGGAAAATATCCAGAATGTGCGAGTACACTATATAAAACTGGAGAAATATGACCATTGGATAAGAAAAACAAATCCTCGCCAATCCCATCCATGTCAAAGCCTTCTTTGCGATGCATGATGTTCGTGTAAAGTGCAACTAGAAATTCTGCACAACCTAAGGAACCACCTGGATGCCCAGAGTTTACTTTGTGAACCATTCGCAAAATATCTCTGCGAACTTGGGTTGTTAAATCATGTAAATTTTTGTGTGACATTGGCTAGGTTTTAGATGTTAAAAAATCGATCTTCAAATATAATTTTAATTTTAAAGAGATAAAGTATTTAATCTTCTATTTTTTACAATTTAACTAACAATTTATAAAAAGAATGAAGCAGGGTTTGAAAGTGTAATATATTTTCTACTTTTACACATATTTTTGAATTATTTCCATGTTAAAATTCCTCAGATTACAAGAATATAAAGTAATGATTTACAGGCTATTACTTGTATATATTTTTTATGCACTAAGTCGTTTGTTATTTTTTATTTATAATTATTCATTTTTAGAAATTGATTCTGTATTTGAGTACCTAAGACTGAGTTATCACGGTCTTGCATTTGATACCACTGCTATTTTTTATCTCAATAGTTTGTTTGTATTGTTTTCAATGCTTCCATTGAGAGTAAATACACAGAGAGGATATCAGAAATTTTTGTTTGTTATTTACTTCTTGACCAACTTAATAGGGATTGCTCTCAATTTTGTAGATTTAATTTACTACAAATTTAACTTTAGTCGAACTACCGTTTCCGAATGGGATGTGATAGAAAACGAAAGCAATCTCCCTCAAATGTTAGGGCGTTTTGCAGTGAGCTACTGGCATGTGTTCCTGCTATTTATTCTCACATCCGCATTGTGGATCTTCCTTTACAATAAGATAAAAGTGAGCACAAAATCTTATAGAAAGGGCTTGTTTGCTTATATCATTTCATCAGTAATTTCTTTTCTTATTATTGCAATCCTTATGGTTGGAGGGATTCGAGGCGATTTTAAGTACAGTACACGTCCCATAAATTTAGTAGATGCCAACAGACATGCCTACAAAACCCAACATGCAGATTTTGTATTAAATACGCCATTTGCAATTATTAGAACTTTCAATAAGAAAACCTTTAAAAAAGTTCCTTTTGATGTAAAAGAATCGGTTGTTGATAGTTTGGTAAAACCGATAAAAGTTTACAAAAGACCCGTAACTCATAAGCCAAATATTG
>Ga0209771_1001831_pt1 | contig 13366 bp, 22 predicted proteins | sample SaaInl59LU_5_DNA_FD_184639 | JGI IMG/M metagenome (GOLD analysis project Ga0209771, IMG submission 184639) | Marine microbial communities from expanding oxygen minimum zones in the Saanich Inlet - ESP_59LU_5_DNA (SPAdes) (version 2) | ecosystem: Environmental > Aquatic > Marine > Intertidal zone...
AGGCGGGCTGCTCACCTGACGGCTTAGTTGGCGGTATCGGGCTTCTCGAAATAAAGTGTCCGATGGCGCACACGATGGTCAGTTATTTGCGGGCAGGCAACAAGCTGCCGAGCAAGTACATTGCGCAGGTGCAGGGTCAGATGTGGATCACGGACAGGGATTGGTGCGACTTTCTCGCATATCACCCAGACATGACGCTACTTTTGGTCCGTGTTGAGCGCGATCAAAAGTTCATCGACAAGCTAGCAGAACAGGTTGAGATGGCCTGCGAGCTAATTGAAAAATCAGCACACGATTTTATGGCGGGATAAGATGGAAATGCTTGAATATGTTTATGAACAAACCACTGGGCTTCGGTGGCAGGACGAAGATGAAGCGATTCAACAGGTCTGGATAGTGGCATGGAATGCCAGCTTGAAAGCCATTAATCAGCAAGTTAAATACTTATATTACAACCACGGAGATGAAGCATGAGTGAGTACGACAACAGCAATCGCGGAGCTATCTGGACTAACGAAAAGAAAGCAACGGAGAAACATCCTGACTTTACTGGCAGCTTAAATGTTGAAGGCAAAGAATACTGGGTGTCAGCATGGCGCGGTGACGGATCGAATCCCAAAGCCCCCAAGCTGTCATTTTCGGTAAACGCCAAAGACGCAATGCCCGCAAAGTCTTCAAAGCCAGCGCCAGCGTTTGACGATGATCTTGATCTGAGTAGCCCACCGTTCTAGTCACTAACGCCCCCTTCGGGGGGCAATTGGAGTACCTTATGAATTTTGGTGAAAATTTACGAAAAATATTGTCAGACAGGGGGATCAAGCATTCCTACATGGCTGAAAAATTGAGCATGTCACAGCAGAGGTTTCACTGGGTCAGCAAGAGCAGGGACGTAAAACTATCACTGGCAGTGAAGATAGCTGATGCGCTGGAAATCACTGTATACGACTTGGCGGGAAAATAAGATGGATACTACCGGGAGAAGATGGGTGGTGAACAGCGAGTTCACAAAAGATCAGTTCTTAGAATACGCAGAAAAGTTATTTGAAGATCACAAATATGTGACATTCACATGGGTAATCGGCAAGAAGCGAAGTCAGGCTCAGAACAATGCCATGCACCTGTGGCTCAGTCAGGTAGCTGGCGAACTGAATGACGCTGGCTGGGATATGAAAAAAGTGCTAAAGCCTGAAGTGGAAATACCGTGGAATCTTGACTTGGCAAAAGAATTTCTGTGGCGACCAATACAGGCGGCAATGGTTCAAAAAGAATCAACCACTGAGCCAACAACATCTGAATATGTGCAAGTTTATGAAGTCTTGAACAGGCACTTAGCGAACAAGTTTGGCGTGTCAGTGCCGTGGCCTACCGGGAGAGAACAATGATCGACTATATTGTAAAACAAGAATGGCGTGACCATGCCGAGAAAATGGCAACGGGTGAGAAGTTCAACTCAACCACGATAAAAGAATGCGGGGAGGGTCAGGTAGCCGGGACCATCGGTGAGCTGGCCTTCGGTCGGTATCTGATAGATTCGGGGCTTGGCTTTGATTACGTTGCCCAAGATTCTTTTGATCACGATTTTGAGGTTATGAGTAGCCGGGTTGATGTCAAGACCAAGAAGTCAGTTGGCAAGCCTAAACCTAATTACATGATCCGTGTCCCACTTTCGCAGCGAGATCAGGACACAGACACCTATGTGTTCACCTACCTGTCAGATGACAGGATCTGGTTACTTGGCTGGGAAGACAAGCAAGACTTCTGGCGCGGCAGGAAATCATTCGTTGCGCGTGAGGGTGACAATATTGACGGCTTTGTCGAGAAGGTGGATTGTAGGTATATGTTTGTCGATGATTTGAAAAATTTTGAGTCATTTGAAATGTCATTTGTGGCGGTGTGAAATGAGAATATTATTTAGATTTGGCGGGAATATTGAAATTAGATGGGTAGGTTACACGGAAGGAAAGACATGGGAAGAAATATTTATATCTATTGATGAGTTTGGCGATCCTTATGCGGCAGATATTATTCAGTTGCACCGGGCGGTTCCTTTGAGTTTTTGTGTGCCAATTATTCCTGATGATGAAAATGGGTGGGTGCCAAGTAATGATGAGGCTTCTGAAATATGCGAATATTTTTGGGATAGCGTTCCGGAGGTTAGCGACCCCCGGTGGAAGGCGAAAACAAAAACGCAGTTAGCGTGGGAAGATTATTTGAAAAACAGGACAGGAGAGGTTTATGGAAATTGAGCAGGATTTGATGCAGGCGGTTCATGTCGCAAAAGACCAGCTACTGAACGGATTGGAGGGCATGAGTAGGCAGCAACTTAAAGAACAGTATGACCTGCTGGTGTCTCTTGAGGTTTTGTTTTACCGCAATTTTGTCAGGCCGTATTTTTTAGCGATCAAGGAACTCGATGAAAACAAGACGCTGCGCCCAGTGCAGGAAGAAGATCCCAGAGACTGATGCGATCATCTCCAGCCTGAAATCCTTCTGCTCGATTGAGCATCTTGCTGAATACGCGAAAACTGACCGGGCAAAGCGATTTGCAAAGAAAGTGGTCGGCAAAGAAGCTAAAATCAAACGAGAAAAGCTAAAGACGCGCTCAGATTGGCAGAGAGACGCTCAGAAGGCTTTTAACAAGTACATAAGGGTAAGGGATAGGGGGAAGCCATGTATCTCCTGCGGGGCTTATATGGACTCCTCAGGGCATGGTGGCGATGCTGACGCTGGTCACTACCGATCCAGAGGATCTGCGCCCCATCTTGCATTTCATTCCCATAACTGCCACAAGCAGTGCAAAAAATGTAATCGGTATCTATCCGGGAACATTGTTGACTATCGTATCGGACTTATTTCTCGCATCGGCATTGAAAAAGTGGAAAATGTCGAGCAAGATAACCGCCCCCGGAATTACACAATAAAAGATTTTCAGAGAATTATTTCAATATGCAAAAAGAGATCGAAAAGATGGAAGTAAAACAATGCCAGTGCGGTTCAACAGCGCAGCAGGTGATCAACGCGATTGATAAGGTAAGAGTGGGCTGGTATTGCCCGCAGTGCAGGGGGTTTGACAAGGCTATTGGAAGGGAAAGAAAGATATAAAAAAAGGGGCTTAGACTGGCGGGAGTTCCAGAATGCCCCTTCACACTTTACATCCAACGGGAGAAGGGTGTAAGATGTAGTTGTCGGTGGTATTGCAGATACCTAAATCCCGATTGAAGGAAGAGCAAAAGATTAGGAACCCGACATGGGTGAATTATCCCTTCTTTTACGCTCCAACACAACATCTTGTGCTAATTCAATCGAAATTTACCTATATGCACCACTGACCGCCTGACGGGTATACCAACGGCAGGGCGGTAAACTTGCGTGAATCATGATTGTCCGGGACTGAACCGACCGCCATTGACAGCCATTGTCAGATGGATAAAGCAGGTTAAGTGGACACAAGGGGATTCTGACGAGATTGCATGGATGCTGATCGTTCTGCCAATTGGCAATCATGAGTACAGGCTCTGAACTTTGAATGAACTTGAGGGGTGTCCCTAAGGTTCAAAAAGACAACTGTGGCTAAAATTTCGGGAGAAAATAATGCAACTTAGAGAACATCAAACCAAAGCAATTGACATGATCCGGTCCAGCTTCAGGGCTGGCAATAAGCGGGTACTACTGGCAGCCTGCTGTAGCTTCGGAAAAACGCACACGGCAGCCTATATGCTCAAGTCTGTGCAGGACTCTGTAAATGACTCTGGTTTAAGAAAACGCGCTGTGTTCTTTTGTGACCGCATTAGGCTGATAGAGCAAACGATTGAGGCGCTTGACCAATGGGGCATTGACTACGGGGTCCAGCAGGCCGACCACTGGCTCGCTAACCCGGCAGCACCTATCCAGATCTGCTCGATGCAGACCATTGCCAGACGGGGCTACGATAAGCTGGACTTCGACCTTTGCATTGTTGATGAATGCCACAGCATCAGCAAAAAGATTGTCGAGATGATACGGACATGGGATGGAGAGAAAATGTACTACGTTGGCCTGTCAGCCACGCCTTACGCCAAAGGCATGGGATTACTCTGGCAGGACATGGTTGTGCCAGTATCGCAACAAGAACTGCTCAAAAAGGGCTATTTAGCGCCCGTTAGGTACTACGGTGGCAGAAGTATTGATGTGAGGGGTTTGCGCTCAAAAGCGCTCAAAACAGGCTCATCTGACTATCATCCTGACGATGTGGCAAGGGTGACGGAAGAAGAACAGGAAGGGCTTACTGGGGACATCATCAAGAACTGGCTGGCTCACGGTGAGAACGCCCAGACCATCGCCTTCTGCCCAAGCATCAAGCACAGCAAGTATCTGGTTGAGATGTTCAATAAGGCTGGAATCCCGGCAAGACACATTGATGGGTACACTAAGGAAAAGGACCGACAGACGCTTTATAGTGGGCATGAGGCTGGGGAGTTTAAGATCCTTTCCTGCTCAAAACTTCTTGGGGTAGGCTATGACTCACCCCAGACAAAGGTGCTGATTGACTGCGCACCCACGAAGTCAGCGATTGCCTACCAGCAACGCGCAGGGCGCATCCAAAGAATCCATGACAGCAAAGAATATGCGATCTATTTGGACCACGCAGGCAACACTAAGCGCTTCGGGTTTGCTGGCCTGATGGAACCTTCTGATTTAGATATGAATGAGAAGAAATTCTCTGAGACTGATCAAATCGAGAAAAAAGAAAAAGAAGAAGCTGCTATCAACGAATGCCCAAGATGCTCTCAGATCATGCAGGGCTTACGCTGCGCCTGTGGCTATGAGATCACCATCACCGAAGCATTGGAAAGCGACAGCACGATGCTGACCCGGCTGGATAAGGTCAAGAAGCCTGCACCTGCCAGCAAAGAAGAAAAGACTCACTGGTATCAAAACCTGATGGAGATCGGAAAGCAGAACGGCTACAAGAAGGGCTGGGCGGCTCACCAGTATCGCAGGCGGTACAATGTCTGGCCCAGAGGTCTTGATGTCAAAAAGCCACAACAGGTTGATCCGAAGGTCGAAAGCTGGGTGACAGCGCAGCGGATAGGCTATTTGAATAGCAAAAAGAAAGAAAACTCACAAAAAACATTAAATATATAAAATAAATTAACCAAAAGTGTTGATTCTAACTCCAGTTGTAGTAATATAACCACATCGGCAAGACACAGGGTCTGCCAAACGGGAGAAACAAAATGACAATCTGGAGCAAAGTAGAAGTAGATTGGTGTGAAGAATGGGGTTGCTGGACAGTTGGTGGCTACGACAGCGAAGGTAACAGGGAACATTTAGCTGAACACCACAGGAAAGAATGGGCTATTAATGACGCAATGGTCTACGCTTTTGATACTAGCTGCGGGCCACAGAGAGGGGCAAAGGTAGAAATCTATACCAAAGCCAACAAATTAATTAAGACAATAAACCGGGGCGCATAGCCCCAACACTTTCGGGAGAAACAAAATGACAAAGAATGAAATTAAAGAGATCGCCCTTAACAATGGTGATTTAAATATGGATAACCTGAAGGCTATATCTGGGCTGGATGAAGAATCCATAAGGTATGCACTGGTCGGCACATGGCATCAATATGGCAACATGACAGAAGGGCTTACAACAAAAAATCTTGAAGCATACGAACCGCCAAATTCTGGTGTAATAGAATATCTTGAAATGCAGTTACACGAATGGAAAGCAATAAAGTCATCCATCGAAAATACTACTCAAAATATTGATGGTATTAAAAAATGCAACGAAATGATTGAAGCATACGAAATGATTGTAGAAAGTATTTTATTTATGCAAGACCGTGAAGAATAAATCATTAAAGCTAACGGGGGGCGCAAGCCCCCACACTTTCGGGAGAAAAAACATGAAAACTATTAACACAGCAAAAACACAGAATATCAAGACTTATCTTTGGGACTCTGGCAAAGAGGTATTTGGCCCTTACTCCTCATCATCGCAGTTCAGCTTCTTCCCTGACATCAAGATTATTGTTGATGCACACCTGACAGCGCAGCAGCTTGACGTTATCTTTAATGAAATATTTTCACACTAACATTACGGGAGAAATAAAATGAATATAAGAAAATTCTTGTTTGGTGACTTACCCCTTTACCGGGTAGTTGAGGAAATAGCTGGAGGCATCTTCTTTCTGGCACTTATCGCAGGACTTATATTTTTATACATTACATTTTAATCGGGAGAACGAAACGAAATGAAATTAGAATCAATATTGATCGACAATGCCTACGACTGCTTTGACCGCCACGGTGAGTTTGAAGCAAACCAAAACATCATCAGCAAGGTAGCTGATTGGTTACTGACCACCAGCGAGTATCCGCACGAACTCTGGGAGGATGACAAAACCGCACGACTGATAGCACTGGCTTGCACGAGCAGTACTGACTTCAACAAGCTTGCAGACATGGCTAGATCAGTACGCGCAAACGCCAAACGCCATGCTGAATCACTGATCAATGATCAAGAGGCTATGATCCGCGAAGTGTATTATGGTTGAGGCAATACTCTGCTTGGCTGAGGCGATCTACTTTGAGGGTCGTTCTCAGCCTGTTATGGGGCAGTACGCAATAGGCCATGTAATCATGAACCGGGTGGCAGATGATCGCTTCCCGGACAATCCCTGCGGTGTGATAAGGCATAGCGGGACTAGACGCAACAACTGCCAATTCAGCTACTACTGCGATGGAAAGCCTGAAGCGTTCTACAACAAGGAGGCTTATGGTCAGGCAGTAATCAACGCCACGATAGTCTACTTTCAAATCATCCCTGACCCCACACTTGGATCAACTCATTACCACGCTGATTACGTCCAACCGTTCTGGGCAATAACAGACCCTGCTATCATAATCAACAAACATCTTTTTTATCGGCTATAATTGCATTATTATTGATAGATGCAAGAAGATGAAATCTATGTTTATCTCGTAGGTAATGGTGCGCATGAGCAAGACAAGCGCAGGTTAAGCCGTGAGGTTGAGCAACAGGTTCAGGAATATCTTGCGAAAGGTGGTAAAATAACCGTGGCTGATCAGGGTGAGATAGGTCTTGAGAGGTCACATCATTCATTTGACAGAAGGTTTTTGGTGAAGTAAATGCGCCCACAAAGAGTATTCACAGAGCATGAGATAGCTGAGGTTTTCGAACTTTCGTCCTCACTCACGCTAGAACAGATGGCAGATTATTTTGGTATATGTGACAACACGTTGCGAGCGATTTTCGAGCGCCAGCCAGAAGTTTCTGAGGCTTACCGTAAGGGTCGCAGTCTAGCCATCTCTGAGATAGCTGGGAGCGTGATCTCTGCCGCTAAGGGTGGCGACATGAACGCCGCAAGGCTTTACCTGTCTACCAAGGCTGGGTGGGTCCAGACAGAAAAGCGAGAAATTACAGGTGCTGATGGTGGTCCGATCAAGCAGGACACGCACTGGACGATTGAGATAGTGGGCGCAGATGACTGACGAGTGGACCGGAAAGGGTAGCTGGCAGCGCATGGGCGACAGGCAGAAGTTTAACGAAGGTTGGGACAGGATATTCAAAGATGCCATTAAAGAAAGGGTCAAGCAAGAAAACGATCAGCAAGAACATCGAGACAGAGATGGAGGCTGGGAAACCCCAGAAGCAGGCGGTAGCCATAGCGCTTAACACTGCCCGCAAATCCAAGAAGAAGAAAGCGACCTACGAATAATGCCCACCATGAAGCTGCCCAAGCGGTTGCTGCCTTTTGCTAAGATTCCCAAGCGATTCAAGATTGCCATTTCTGGCAGGGGTGCAGGCAAGTCAGTTAGTTTTGCGGATATCTGCTTGATGGATGCCCAGATGAAGGGCATAAAGACAGCCTGCTTCCGGGAGTTTCAAAATTCAATTGATGACTCTGTTCACGCACTGCTTGCTTCTGAGATCGAGCGCTTAGATCTACAGGGCTTTGAGGTTCAGAACAACCAAATACTGTTCAACGATGAGCCAGCGTTCAAGTTCAGGGGGTTAGCCCGTAACCCAGATTCGGTAAAATCTATACACGGCTTCAGCCGTTTCTGGGTGGAGGAGGCGGCGACTATTTCCGAAAGCTCCCTCAAGGCACTTACACCAACACTCCGAGAAGAAGGGTCTGAGATCTGGATGTCAGCCAATCCACGATCAGCAATGGACCCGTTCAGCCAGCGATTCATTAAGCCATTCGAAAAGCAACTTCGCAGGGACAGGTATTACGAAGATGATCTGCACCTGATAGTCTGGCTCAACTGGGATGACAATCCACTGTTCCCTGAAGTGCTGAATCAAGAGCGCCTGCACGACCAGACAGCAATGCCGCCGGCGATGTACCGCCATGTCTGGGAAGGCGAGTACATGGATGAGGTGGACGATTCAATCATCCCGGTAGAGTGGTTCAACGCAGCTATTGATGCCCATACGAAGCTGGGCTTTGAGCCTACGGGTGCGATCATCGCATCACACGACCCAAGTGATGAGGGTGGTGACAGTAAGGGCTATGCGCTCAGGAAAGGCTCTGTCGTGCTGGATGTCTGCGAGAAGATCACTGGCGATGTGAATGAGGGCATGGACTGGGCATTGGCAAAGGCCCGGCAGGATAATGCTGACTGGTTTGTCTGGGACTGCGATGGTCTTGGGATTAGCCTCAAGCGTCAGGTAGATCAGGAGCTGGAAAGCACTAAGGTCGAGAAGTTTATGTTCCGGGGATCAGAGACACCTGACGATCCGAACACGCCATACTCTGGGAAGGATTCTAAGACCAATAGAGACACGTTTGCCAACAAGCGGGCACAGTATTGGTGGAAGCTAAGGGATCGCTTCTACGCAACGTACAGGGCTGTTGAAAAGGGGGAATACATCGACCCTGATCTTCTGTTATCCTTATCGTCAACTATTGATAACTTAGACCAGTTACGGTCTGAGGTTTGTCGCATTCCACAGAAGCGCAGCAACAATGGCAAGATCCAAATTATGAGTAAGATTGACATGGCAAAGAAGCCGTACCAGTTGCCATCACCTAACATGGGTGACGCTCTGATGATGTCCATGTTCTCACCAAAGGCAAAGGTCGCAGAGGCGGCAAAGATTAATTTCCAAGGCTGGGGTAGCTAAATGGCTGACTACGAAGCAGAGTACGATGAAGGCTCAGAAGAAAAGAGCAAAGTGAGCAAGAAGGATAAGCGGGAAACGGAATCCTACCAGATTGACTATGAGGACCACGCTAAGGTCATCAACCTTCTGACTGCTGCTCAGGGCGCTGATAGTGACATGCGTGATCAGGCCAGAGATGCCCAGTTGTTCGTATCCAAGAAGGATGGGCAATGGGAGCCGTACTGGTGGAATGCTAACCAGAACAAGCCCCGCTATACATTCGATATGACCTGCCCTATTGTTGATCAGGTGGCTGGAGAGATCGAGCAGGCCGACTTTGATATCCGTGTATCCCCTGCTGGCGGTGACGCTACCAAAGACGTAGCCCTGACCTATGACGGCATCATCCGTAATCTTGAGAACATATCTAACGCCAAAGACGTTTATACATCAGCAGCTAGAGGGATGGTCACAACCGGCTATGACGGATGGCGCATTGTCCAGAAGTACGCTGATGACAACTCATTTGACCAAGACCTGATGATAGAAAAAATCCACAACTTCACTGACAGGGTCTGGTTTGATCCCGCTGCCGAACAGCAAGATAAATCGGACGCTCGCTACTGCTTTGTGCTGCATCCTGTTGCTAAGGATGAGTTTGACAAGCGCTGGCCTGAATCAACCGGAACATCTGTACCTGATGACCGTGATGGTGAGGCTTACTACGATAAGGCTGAGGTTGTCGTTATCGGTGAGCTGCTCTATGTTGAGAAGGAAGAACGCGAACTGGTCCTGATGTCCAACGGGCAGACCTATGAGGCTGATGATGACTTCGAGAAGGTTGTCGATGACATGGCTCTGGTAGGTGTGACTGAGATCAAGAGGCGCAAGCGTAAGGTCAACAAAGTATGCTCCCGGTTCTTTGATAACGATGGTTGGCTTGGTGATGATAAGGACACGGTGTTCAATCGTATTCCTGTTATCCCTGTTTACGGCAACTACAAGATCATTGAGAACAAGACAGTTTACTCAGGCGTTGTTGAAAAGCTGATGGACTCGCAGCGCGTCCTGAACTACAGCATGAGCCGTGAGATCGAAGAAGGCGCACTGGCCCCACGAGCTAAATACTGGATGACGCTGACTCAGGCCGCAGGGCATGAAGACTCACTGTCCACTATGAATACCAACAGCGACCCGGTTCAGTTTTACAATGTAGACCCAGAAATGCCCGGACCACCACAGCAGAACGGTGGCGCAATGGTCAATCCGGGGCTGAGAACAATATCAGAAGCCATGCGTGGCATGATCGGTTACTCCGCTGGCATGTTTGCCTCCAACATGGGTGACAATCCCGGCTTACAGTCAGGCGTTGCCATACGCTCGCTACAGAACAAAGGCGACAATGCCACCTACAAGTACAACAAAGCCGTTCAGGTCGCTATAGCGGCAACTGGTAAGGTTCTGGTTGATGCTATCCCCAAAGTCTATGACACTGAGCGCACCATGCGCATTCTTTATGAAGATAATAGCTTTGAGATGGCAACCATCAATCAGCCTGTGATTGACCAGCAGACGGGTGAGGTTGTGATGCTTAACGACCTATCCCAAGGCGTTTATGACGTTATATGTAAGGCCGGTCCGAGCTTTAAGAATCGTCAGCAGGAAACGCTTGAAATGATCATCGAGATGGCAAAGGTTGACCCAACCATTATGCAGATCGCCGGTGACGTTATGATGCAAAACATCAATAGCCCTGCTGCCGACCAAATTGCAGAGCGTAAGCGTGACCAGATGCTGAAGGCTGGAATGATTCCGATGTCTCAATTGACTGACGAAGAACAGGCTCAGATACAGCAGCAGATGGCGCAACAGGGTCAGCAGCAAGATCCAGCCAGCATCATGGCTCAGGCTGAAATGCTGAAGGGTCAGGCTGAGATGGCTCGCGCCCAGATCGAACAGGTCAAGGTTCAGAATGAGCAGATGAAGATACAGGTTGAGGCGCAGAAGGCTCAGATGTCTGCCCAGAACGACCAGCAGGACAATCAGGTTGATGTATTCAAAGCTCAGACTGATCGCATGAACACGCAGATCAAGGCGCAGGAGGCTGGGGCTAAGATCACGAAGGAAGGTGTACAGACTGAAGGCGTACAGCTAGATAACGTGAAGAAGGCACAGGAGCTATCAAACCCGATGGCTAACCTGTCTGACGCTGAACTGATGAGGATTGCTAGAGGTGGCTGAAGCACAAAGCAGGCTAAGAGATTATTTCCCTGACTACGGGTCACGGGGGTCATTAACAGATGCCCCTGCTGAGACACCGAGAACAGCTTTGCTAGAGCAGTACGGTTCCATTGTGGAGCCGTATGAGCCATCACTCTCAGAAAGAATATACAACTTTGCGTTTGACGCTCTTGGCGGTAACACTGCCACAGGGCTTGACCGGCAGAGAATACAGCGCAGGGCAAGATACCCGCAGAAGATCATAGATCAGACTGCTTTGGCAGGCATTACTGACTACTCCCAAGCCATGCAGGACTATGCCAGAGGTGACGCGCTTTCAGGCACGACCAATATGGCAATGGCGGCAACATCTTTTATTCCGGGGCAGCAGCGGCAGGCGGTTGAAGAAATAACCAGAAGATTGTCAAAGGGAACGTTTGGGCAAACGCTGGACACAAGTAATATCCAAGTACCTTTCCGTTCACCCATATCGCCACAAACTGATGTGCCACAAATAGCTTTCCGTTCAGACACCCCTGCACAGGGTCAGTCAGCATTAAACGATCTTGACATGAGTTATGACGCAAGGATGCAAAGGGCGGTAGATCAGGGATATGTAGGCCCGTACTATCACGCAACGATGGACGCTGGTGATATAGATGAGTTTAAGCCGAAATACCGAGACAACCTTACTTTTGTATCCCCAACACCGGATTTCGCTAATAGCTGGATTGGTAAAGGTGGGGCTGTATCAAGGGCTTATGATGAGCCTAACTACAGCATGATGAAGGCTGACCAAAAGGTAGCCTACGACAAACATGCAAGCCAGTATGGCAATGAGATAGAAAACTGGCCTCAATCAGCGGAAGACGATTACTTTGCGGAAAGAGCCGCCATATCCAACCAATACAATGCATCAGGCGCATCAGTCATGCCGCTTATGGTAAGGGCTGAAAATACGTTTGATCCTGCCGCAAAACCAGAGGTTCTGGATGAGCTAATTCGTAATCAGGGCTACGATCCTGAAGGCTCAAATTTAATCACAGGCTTGTCCAATAGAGACGCTTTTGCAACGGGAAACTATCTTTTTCTTGAGAATCCTGAAGTTGTTGAATTTTTGAAGGGCAAAGGATTTGACTCAATGCTGGTTGGCGAATCTAACGGCAGGCCGACAAATCTTGCGCTGTTTAATACTTCCGGCATTCGATCAGAATATGCAGCTTTTGACCCAAGCAAAAAAGGTTCAAGTAATATATTGGCAGGCATGGCTGGCGCTGGCGTTGTTGGTGGTAGCGCATTGTCGGGCCAGAAGCAAGAGCAAAAACAATAGCAGTATTGCTGTGTCACTGAACACAGTGTTACACTTAGTACAGGAACGTGACCTTATTCACGGCAATTTACCTTAAAAGGGCAAGACTATGAGCGAGATGCAACCAGACGACTACGTTGAAGAAATTGATGCTGATCCCATTGATGACGATGTAACGATAGAGACTGAAGATCCTGAAGCAAGTTATGAAGGCGAACAGGATTCCGAATCATCACCGGATGCTGGTGAAAGCCAAAAGAAACAAGTTAAGTTTGATGAAGAACAGCAGCGCATCTTTGATGAGGCTATAGGCAAGAAAACCTTCAAACTACGAGAAGTAGAGAGACAGGCAGAAGCCTTACAAAAGCAGCTAGAAGAAGTGCAGGCCAAACTTCCCAAACAAGAGAGGCCAGATGTCCCAGAGGCTCCTGACCCGTTTGCTATATCTGATGAAGAATACAGACGGCAGTTGCTAGAAAGGGATGAGGCTTTGAAAAAGGCCGCAGCTTACGATGCGCAGCAACAATACCTGCAACAGCAGCAGTATGAGTTGGCAGAGCAGGCTCGGCAAAAGCAGCAAGAGGCTTTAAACAGTAAGATTGAGAATTACGCATCTCGGGCAGCCAAGATGGGTATTAAAGCAGAGGAATTGCAGGTGGCTGGTGCTACTGTTAGCAATTTTGGTATTCAGGAAGAACTGGTCGGATTCATCATTGA